>Ga0209233_1000237_pt1 | contig 92427 bp, 87 predicted proteins | sample AraplaCL_Cvi_mCL_FD_184269 | JGI IMG/M metagenome (GOLD analysis project Ga0209233, IMG submission 184269) | Arabidopsis root microbial communities from the University of North Carolina, USA - plate scrape CL_Cvi_mCL (SPAdes) (version 2) | ecosystem: Host-associated > Plants > Roots > Endosphere...
TCATGGTGTGGCACTGCTGGCACAGCATCGGGATCGGCGCGACCAGCAGAGTCTGCTGGTTGGAGCCGTGCACGTCGTGGCAGTTGAGGCAGTTCGCGCGCACCGGCGCGTGCTCGAACAGGAACGGCCCACGCTTCTCGGCGTGGCAGGTGTAACAGGTCTCGTTGACCGTGTCGGTCTTCAACAACGGCTTGGTGATGCTGCCGTGCGGATTGTGGCAATCGGTGCAAGCCATCTGCCCTTCCGGCAGCGGCATGTGCGAGCGGCGGTTGAACTTGGCGCGGATGTCCTGGTGGCAGGTCGCGCAGACCTCGTTGATCGACGGCTTCGCCAGCACGCCTTCCGGCGACAGCCGTGCCATCGGATTGTGGCAATCGGTGCAGGACAGCCCGCGGTTCTGGTGGATCGAGCCGATCCAGTGCTGCCGGGCGCCCCCGGCATGGCAGCTCAGGCACACGCCGGCCTGAACTTGCGGCGAGGTTTTCGCATCGTGGGTGAATGCGATGATCGAACCCGGCACGGTCGGGTTCTTGGCGTGCTCGGAACCCGGTCCGTGGCAGCTTTCGCAGGCGGCCTGCGGGCCGCTGTTCGCCGCACCGGCACGGAACGAGGCGACGTGCAGGCTGTGCGAAGCCTGCATGTTTTCCTGCGCATGACAGGCCACGCAGGTCTTGGCGCCGACCGCGTCGGCGTTCGGGGCCAGCGGGTTGGCCGGAATCGGGGCCGCGTCGAACGGCGTGGCCGCACTGTCGCCCACCGGCGGCAGGTGCGGATTGTTCTGCCGCGCCGCGTTCGCGCCCATGTCGGTGGCCGGCAACATCTTCGCGATATCGCCCTGACTGAGGCCGCTGGACGGGTTGTGCATGGCGTCCGTCGTACTGGCGTTGCCTGCGGGCGACTGCTGGGCCTGCGCGCGATGCGAACTCAGCAGCATGCCGCCAAGGCCTAGCGCCGCGCTCAGCAAGCCCGCAAGAAACAACGAAATCACACGCATGGCTTGAATCCCCTCGGCTAGCGTGAAAGCTCAATCACGATTGGCTGGAACCGTCCCGTCCGGCGTGCGCTTTTCTCCCCCGCATCCAGCCTTCTCCCGATGGGAGTATTCACCCTGAAACCGCCAAGGATTAAGTCCCCGAGCTTGCGTTTAATGTCCATGATACGAGAACAATCGATCCCAATTGCGCACTGCAGCAAGACATTGCGGCGCACTGCGCTAGCCTGCCGGGATCACGCAGGGGCATGCCGTGCAGGATCTCAACGACATCGACTATTTCGTGCAGGTGGTGGAACTGGGTTCCTTCACCGCCGCCAGCAAAGCGCTCGGCGTGGCCAAGTCGCAGCTGAGCTTTCGCGTGGCCCGCCTGGAGGCGAGTCTGGGCGTGCGCCTGATCCAGCGCACCACGCGGCGCTCGCATGTCAGCGAGATCGGTCGGCGCTACTACGAGCAGTGCCGGTTGCTGCTGGCTGCCGCCGCGCAGACCCAGCGCGTCATCGACGACGCCCAGGCAGCTCCGCGTGGACGTATCCACGTGGCGTGTCCGGTGCTGTTCGCACAGCTCCTGCTGGCGCCGGTCCTGGTCGAATTTCTGAAACAGCATCCCGACGTGCAGATCGACCTGGACATCTGCCACCACCAGGCGGACGTGATCGCCGGTGGTTACGACATTGCGTTTCGCGTGCGCGACTCGGTCAAGGATTCCAGTCTGGTCATGCGCAGCTACGGCATGGATCCGCAGGTGCTGGTCGCCAGTCCCGACCTGCTGCTGCGCCAGGGTCAGCCGACCCAGCCGCTGGAACTCAAGCGACTCTCCAGTGTGGGCGTGATCAGCGCCGAGGGCCGGCATTTCTGGCATCTGCATGGCAGCGATGGCCGGGCCCAGCAGATCGAGCATCGTCCGAGTCTGGTCAGCGATGATCTGCAGGTGCTGTATCAGGCCGTGATCGGCGGTATCGGCGTGGCGCAACTGCCGCAATTCGTCTGCCGTGAGCCGATCGCCGAGGGCCGCCTGATTCCGCTGCTGCCGGCCTGGTCACTGCCGTCGGGCAATGTGCACGCGGTCTATCCGTCCCGTCACGGCCACACGCCGGCCTTGCGCAGCTTCATTGATTTCGTCGCGCAACACATGCCGCAGGTGCTGCGTCGCACGCAACTGGGCGTGCTGGCCGAAAATCTGCAGCCTGCACGGCAAGGCGTGATCGCTGGCTGAGGAGCCGAATCGTTTGCGCGGCCGGCCTGGCGTGCGGGCGCCGCAACCGGCGCCCAGCCCTAGCCTGCCGCGCCGCGATCGGTGCCCAGCCAGCATGCCGCGCCGCGGCCGGCGATCAGCCCGCTGGCGAAACACGCGGTCAGCAGATAGCCGCCGGTGGGGGCTTCCCAATCGAGCATCTCGCCGGCGCAGAACACGCCGGGACGGGCACGCAGCATCAGGTTTTCATCCAGTGCTTCCAGGCGCACGCCACCGGCGGTGCTGATCGCTTCGGCGACCGGTCGCGGCGCACGCAGCCGCAGTGGCAGTGCCTTGAGTTGTTTGGCCAACACCAACGGATCGGCCAGCGTGGGTTTGTCGGTCAGCTCGAACACCAGCGTGCACTTCGCCGCATCCAGCCCCGCTCGACGGCGCAACCAGTCGCCAATGCTGTGTTTGCCGCGCGGCGCCGCGAGGCGGTCGGCGAGTACCGATTCGGTGTAGCCGGGCACCAGATCGAGCATCAGCGTCGCCTCGCCGCGTTCGGCGATCTGTTCGCGCAGCTCCGCACCGATCGCGTAGATCAGGCTGCCCTCAATGCCGTATTCGCTGAGCACGCACTCGCCCTGACGCGCATGCGCCACTCCGCGGCGATCGACCCAATGCGCCACCACTGGCTTGAGCGGCGCGCCACCGAAGCGACTGGACAGATATTCGCTCCACTCAAGTTCGAAACCGCAGTTCGCCGGTTGCAGTGGTGCGATGTCGGCCCCCACCTCCTGCAACGGCTTCACCCACGCGCCATCGGAGCCGAGTTGCGGCCAGCTGGCGCCACCGAGCGCCAGGATCACCGCACTGGCCGGCACCGCGCGCTCACCCTGCGGCGTGGCGAAATGCAGGGCGTCGTGCGCCTGCCAGCCGAGCCAGCGATGATGCATGTGAAACGTCACGCCGGACTCGCGCAGGCGTCGCAGCCAGCCGCGCAGCAACGGTGCCGCCTTCAGGTCGGTGGGAAATACCCGACCGGAACTGCCGGCAAAGGTTTCCACGCCGAGCCCGCGCGCCCATGCGCGCAGCGCCTCCGCATCGAACGCATCGAGCCAGCGCTGGATCTCGGTACGGCGTGCACCGTAGCGGTCGACAAAACGCGCCGACGGCTCGCTGTGGGTCAGGTTGAGTCCACCCTTGCCGGCCAGCAGGAATTTTCGACCGACCGAGCCCATCGTGTCGTACAGATCAACCGCCATACCCATCGCACACGCCGCCTCGGCCGCCATCAGGCCAGCCGGGCCGCCGCCGATGATCGCCAGTCGGGGAGGAGTTGTCGGAGTCATCCGTGCATGGTCGCATGTCGCTCGCGCAAAAAAGCCCGATCGTTGCCGATCGGGCTGGAAGATTTTGCTTTGAATACGTGATGCGATGCTAGGCATCCCGGACAACCAGAGACAGCAGCCGCGCGAGCGACTGCCGTCGGGGTTACTTACTGCTGATGACCGTCATCAATGCCTTCTTACGGTTACCGATGCCGTCTTGGCGTTCGAGGTGCCGTGGACGCCGTCGGTCACCGTTTCGGTCACGCTGTAGGTACCGGCCACCGCATAAGTGTGGCTCGGGCTGGTCGCGGTGGAGCTGCTGCCGTCGCCGAAGGTCCATGCATGGGCGCTGATCGTGCCACCCGTTTCCGTGGAAGTGTCGGTGAACTTCGCCACAAGCCTGCTCGTCGTGAAGGTGAAGTTCGCCACCGGGGTGCCGCTAGTGCCACCGCCACCGCCCACAATCGGGTGTGAGATCGCGCACGAGTTGGTGTCGTTGGACCAGCTGGCCTGCTCGGTATAGGTGCCGTTGCCCATCGTGATGTTGGCCGCACCGCCGGGTGAACCCGCTGCGATCCAGGCACACTCATCGGAGTTTTCCTGGCCGTTGCTGGCGGTCCAGCCGCCGGCCGGGAACTGATCCGACATCGTCTCGTGCCATTCGTGACCGAGCGTCATGGTGTAGCCGTCCAGCAAACCGGCGCTGCCTGAGTTGACGAAGTTGACGCCGCAACCGGCGCCGGAGTCCGTGTTGTATGGCTGGTTGCTGTACGCCATATCGCCGTAGGACGAGGTGGTGTAGTCGTGCCACGCGCAGTACGCACCCTGATAGTTGTCCGGGTTGGTGCCGTGTGGCGACATGATGACGTAGTAGGTATCTCGGTTCGATCCAGCGGCCGTGTTGCCGAAATGCGCCGCGGCAGCAACCGCTTCACTGGCAAGCTGAGCCGCCGTGGCGGCGGCAGGCGAGGCCTGCAAGTTGTCGTACCAGACGCCGGCAAGGGTGCCGCCAGTCTGGTACGGCACAAAGCTGGCATTCGACGGGCAGCTAGTCGCACCGGTAGCGACGTTGGGGCCGTCACACCATTGGGTCAGGTCCGCCGACCACAGCTCGTTGCCGGTGCCGATGCCCTTGAACATCATCTGCGCGACCGGCGCCGCTCCGCTCGGATCACCGGTGAACGTGGCATTGCCCTTGCTGTCGGTGCCCTGGGTGCCCCACTGATTGCCGTAGAAAACCAGATAGACCCTCACATGGGTGGACATGACGCCCACGCCACTGATGCCACCGCCGTAGTGCAGCGTCTTCGAACTGGTGGCTTTGTTGACTACGGCAAGCGGGTGCTGGGCTTCGTAGTGCTGCATCTTCTGCCACACGTCGCGGTGCGGCACGACACCGTGACGGTACGAATGGCCGTTGGCCGGTGAATAGGGGTTGGTCTCCTGAGCGAATACCGGCGTGGCGGCAAAGCCGAGCAAGGTGCAAGCGGCAAGAGTGTTCAACAGAAAATTGGACTTCATGAATTGATTTCCCCGGAATGAGGACAAGCGGGCCGAACACGGCCGCCCGGACCTCGTGGCAATAGACATGCCGCGCTCGCGCGCGACTCTCGTACTGCAATCAATTGCCCTGCGGTTCCGCGGACCCGGTGAGCCGTCGCTCCCCCTGTCGTTCCTCGAGGACGGTGTCGAGTTGTTGCTTGAACGGTGCGCGAACTTCCGATGCATAACGCCGTTACGGAACCATCCGTCAGATGTTTCGCCGAGACGGATCGTTTGAAGCTAATCGCGATGATGCGTGAGGTCAACCCGGAATCAGTCATATGTGGCTACCGCCGCAATCGTTAACCCTCGCGTCCTGATTTACGCATTATTTTGCGCGTTTTTCGATTTCTCAGGCAGGTACGATCTTGCGCTCTTCCTAACGCCGAGCAGCATGTGTCTTCCGACCACCACACGAAAAGGCCCGACCGTTGCCGGCCGGGCCTCATGCTTCAACTCGTGCTTCAGATAATGACCGATGCGCGTCCCTGCGCACCGCATGCCATCAGCAGTTCGCCACTTAATGGAGTATCGCGTGCGAGATCGCGCACGAGTTGGTGTCGTTGGACCAGCTGGCCTGCTCGGTGAACGTGCCAGTGCCCATCGTGACGTTGGCCGCACCGCCGGGTGAACCCGCCGCGATCCAGGCGCACTCATCGGAGTTTTCCTGGCCGTTGCTTGCGGTCCAGCCGCCGGCCGGATACGCATCCGACATCGTCTCGTGCCACTCATGACCGAGCGTCATGGTCCAGCCGTCCAGCGTACCGGCGCTGCCCGAGTTGACAAAGTTCACACCGCAGCCGGCGCCGGAGTCCATGTTGTACGGCTGGTTGCTGTACGCGATGTCGCCGTAGCTCGAGGTGGTGTAGTTGTGCCACGCGCAGTAACTACGCTGATACCGGTCCGGGTTGGTGCCGTGCGGCGACGCGATGATGTAGTAGGTGTAGCGATTCGAGCCTGCCGCGGTGTTGCCGAAGTGCGCCGCAGCAGCGACCGCTTCGGCAGCCAACTGGGCGGTCGTGGCAGCGCGAGGCGAGGCCTTCGAGTTGTCATACCACACGCCGGCAAGAATGCCGCCCGTCTGGTACGGCACGAAGTTGGCCGTCGACGGGCAGCTGGTCGCGCCCTTGGCGACGTTGGGGCCGTCGCACCACTGGGTCAGATCCGCCGACCACAGCTCGCTGCCGGTGCCGATACCCTTGAACATTTCCTCAGCCACCGCCGCGGCACCGTCGGCGTCGCCGGTGAACACGGAGTCGCCCTTGGCATTGGTGGTACGCGAGCCCCACTGGTTGCCGTAGTACACGATATAGACCTTCACGTTGCCGCTCATCACGCCCACGCCACTGGTGCCGCCGCCGTAGATCAGCGTGTTCGCACCGGTAAGCGCATTGACCGCGGTAACCGCGTGCGAGGACGTCCAGTGGTTCATCTGGTTCAGCACGTCGCGGGTCGGCAGCACACCGTGACGGTACGCGTGACCGTTGGCCGGCGAATACGGGTTGGTCTCCGAAGTTGAAGCGAACACCGGCGCGGCGGCAAAGCCGAGTAAGGTGCAAGCGGCAAAAGCGTTCAACAGAAAATTGGACTTCATGAATTGATTTCCCCGAAATGAGGACGAGCGGGCCGAATGCGGCCGCCCAGACCTCGTGGCAATGACATGTCGCGCCCTCGCACGACTCTCGTACTGCAATCATTTGCCTTGCGATTCCGCGATACCCGATAAACCGCTGATTCCCCTGTCTTCCCTGGAGAACGGTGTCGAGTCATGGCTTGAACGGCGCATGGATCCCCCGATCCACGACGCCGCAACGGAACCATCCGCCAGATGTACCCTCGACGGACCGATGGAACCTAGTGGCGGTGGTATTACCTGTCAACCCGGAATTAATCCTAGAAGGTTACGTCTCGCAGTTAATGTGCACATTACGTTAATCGCATTATCTTGCGATTTTGATCGAGCATTTCGTCAATCCGTGTCTGGCCAATGCCCGGCGCGAATCTATCGTTGCATTCATCAATATCCACGGATTATCCACAGCAAAAATGTCTTGCCCTTCCCACGTACCGTCAACCTGCTCTGTCACCACACACGCAAAAAGCCCGATCGTTGCCGATCGGGCCGGAGGACTCCCTGGTCGAAAACGGAGGCGCAACCTTGCGCATCCTCGAACCGTTGGCGGCAGCCGCGCGAGACGACTGCCGCCGGGGTTCACTTACTGCACGTTCAGCGTGATGTCGTCCAGCACGAACGAGGTCTGCAGCGAGCTATCTTCCTTGCCGGTGAACTTGATCGTCACCGTCTGGCCGATATACGCAGCGAGGTTCGCGGTATGCACGGTGTAACCACTGGCAGCGTTGACGTTCGAGAACGTCGCCAAGGTCGCGAGCACCGTACCCGAGCTGTTCAGCACCTGCACGGTCAGCTTGTCATACGCAGTCGATCCGGTCTCCGCCGTATCGATGTGCAGGTAGTACGACAGGGTGGCCGAGGTCTTGCCACTCGGGATGGTCACCGACTGCGACAGCGTATCGGTATGCGCCGAGCCATAGCCATCGAGCCAGGCGAACCCAGTACCGCCATGGGCGACTTCACCCGAGCAGGTGCTGTTAGTGCACAGAGTGCCGGCGCTCATCGTCCACGGCGAGGCAGCGCCGCTTTCGAAGCCGGTGTTGCCGAGCAGCTGCGACGAACCACCACCGCTGGAGACCGTCACCGATGCCGTCTTGGAGCTGGTCTGGCCATCGACGCTGTCGGTCACCGTTTCGGTGACGCTGTAGGTACCAGCGGCCGCATAGGTGTGGCTCGGGCTGGTGGCCGCTGAAGTGCCACCGTCGCCGAAGGTCCACGCATGCGTGCCGATGGTGCCACCCGAATCGGTGGAAGTATCGGTGAAGGTCGCCGTCAGGCCGCTGACGCTGCTGGTGAAGTTGGCAGTCGGCGTGCCGCCGGTGCTCGCAACGGTCACGGAGGCCGTCTTGGAGCTGGTCTTGCCGCTGACGCTGTCGGTCACCGTCTCGGTCACGCTGTAGGTACCGGCTGCCGCATAGGTGTGGCTCGGGCTGGTTGACGTCGAGGTGCTGCCGTCACCGAAGGTCCACGCGTGCGACGAGATGGTGCCGCCGGTATCGGTGGAGCTGTCGGTGAAGTTCACGGTCAGACCGCTGATCGTGTCGCTGAAGTTCGCGACCGGCGTGCCGCCACCGGTGCCGCCACCAACGATCGGATGAGAGATCGCGCACGAGTTGGTGTCGTTGGACCAGCTGGCCTGCTCGGTGAACGTGCCGGTGGCAAAGGTGATGTTGGCCGCACCACCCGCCGTACCCGCGGCGATCCAGGCACACTCGTCGGAGTTTTCCTGGCCGTTGTAGGTCGCATTGCCGGTGTGGTTGGTCCAGCCACCGGCCGGGTTCTGATCCGACATCATTTCATGCCACTCGTGACCGAGCGTCATGGTGTAGCCATCCAGCGTACCGGCGCTGCCCGAGTTGACGAAGTTGACGCCGCAGCCGGCACCCGAGTCGATGTTGTACGGCTGGTTGCTGAATGCCACGTCGCCGTACGGTGATGACACCGCGCCACCGGTCAGACTCGTGTCGCCGTTGTAGTCATGCCATGCGCAGTACTGACCCTGATAGTTATCCGGGTTGGTGCCGTGCGGCGACAGGATGATGTAGTAGGCGTCGCGGTTCGACGCTGCCGTGGTGTTGCCGAAATGTGCCGCGGCATTGATCGCTTCTTGCGCGAGCTGGCTGCCAGTCGCCGCCGAGGGCGAGGGGCCCGCGTTGTCGTACCAGACGCCGGCAAGGGTGCCGCCGCTCTGGTACGGAATGAAGTTGGCATTCGACGGGCAGCTTGTCGCGCCTGTCGTGACGTTGGGGCCATCGCACCACTGGGTCAGATCTGCCGACCACAGTTCGTTGTTGGTGCCGATGCCCTTGAACATCATCTGCGCCACTGGCGCTGCACCGTTCGGATCGCCGGTGAACGTTGCATTGCCGTTCGCGTCGGTGCCCTGGGTGCCCCACTGGTTGCCGTAAACGACGATATAGACCTTCGAGTGGCCGCTCTGAACGCCGATGCCGTCAACGCCACCGCCGTAGCTCAGCGTTTCCGTACCGGTGGCCGCCTGCCCGACCTGCGCGTGCTGCGCATTGTATTTCTTCATCTTCTGCCACACGTCGCGGTGCGGCACCACGCCATGGCGATACTCGTGGTGGTACGCCGGTGAGTACGGATTGAGCTCCGTGGCGAATGCCGGTGCAGCGGCAAGGCCGAGCAGAGTGCAGGCCGCCAGAGTTTTCAGCAAGAATTGATGCTTCATGAATTGATTTTTCCCCGAAATGAGGACGAGCGGACCTGACGCGGCCGCCCAGACCCCGTGGCAATGACATGTCGCGCCCTCGCGCGACTCCCGTAATTTCAATCAATTGCCTTGCGATTCCGTAATACCCGGTAAACCGTTGCTCCCCCTGACTTACCTAGAGAACGGTGTCGAGTCATTGCTTGAACGGTGCATGGATCCCCCGATCCATGACGCCGTTACGGAACCATCCGCCTGATGTATCCCCGCGACGGATCGGTGGAAACTAGTGGTGGCAGTAGGGGGTGTCAACCCAGAATTAATCCTATGTGATTACCATCGCACTTTTAATGCTTGCATTAAAATTTGCGTATTATCTTGCGCATATTCTCCAAATCGCGGCCAAGCAAGATTTTGCGATTGTTGATAACGCGCCAGTAACCGTACCTATTAGCACTCAATTAACTCAAATAACCCTTATTGGCACGTGCAAATAGATGCATGGATCGTCATGAATGGCGTGCCGGTTGTGCAGCATTTTCTTGCGGCATTCGCCGGATCCGCTCCGCTGTCACTCGCGCCGTTATGCGTACTCGCACCGCCTATCCGATCGCGCTCCAGGGTCTGGTCGCCACCCTCGGGCAAGGATCAGCTGCCGCGTGGTTTCGCCCGATGCGTCGGTGTGGCGGTCCACGGATCGTCCGGCCACGGATGGCGCGGATAACGTCCCTTCAGTTCCTTCTTCACTTCCGGATAGGTGCGCTCCCAGAAACCCTTCAAGTCCTGGGTCACCTGGATCGGTCGTCCCGCCGGCGACAGCAGATGCAGGGTGACCGGAATGCGGCCACCGCCAACGTGCGGTGTGTCGGCGAGGCCGAACAATTCCTGCAGCTTGACCGCCAGCACCGGCGGCCCGCCTTCGGCATATTCGAGTCTCCGGCTCTGACCGCTCGGCACCAGCAGGCTTTCCGGTGCCTGCGCATCGAGCAGACGCCGCTGTTCGTAATCGAACATCGCGGCCAGCGCCTGCGACAGCTCGTCCGTGCCCAACGCATCGAGCCGATGCTTGCCCTCCAGATACGGCGCCAGCCAATCATCCAGCGAAGCCAGTAGGGTCGCATCGGAAACATCGGGCAGGCCCAGCTCCGGCATCCATGCGCGCAATGCCTGCATGCGCGCGCGCAAGCGCCGTGCAGGCTCGCTCCAGGGCAACACGTCGATGCCGTTCGCGCGCACCGCCGCGAGCAGCGCCGGCAACGCATCCTGCGGCTGCACCGGCACGCTGCGGCGTTCCAGCACGATCGCGCCGAAACGCTGTTCGTCGAACGCCTCGACCGCGGCGCGCTCGGCATTCCAGCGCAGCGTGCGTTCGCGCGTGAACTGCGCGGGATAATCGCGTTCCAGCACGCGTGAATCGAGCGGCGCGGCGGCCAGAATCAGGCTGTCGCGCGCCTCGTAGCGCAGGTCCAGCGCAACCAGCCACGGCTCGCCATGCAAGGCGGTGTTTTCATGCAGACGTGCACCGCGCCCATTGGCCAGCGTGTAGCGCAACGGATTGTCGTCGTCACGCCGCGCGACGCGGTCGGGAAACGCGTGCAGCAACAGCTCGCCCACACTATGGCTGTCCGGCATGCCGCTGGCGGCGGTACGGACGTCCAGACGTCGACGCCAACCCTTACTGGCCTGCTCGATCGCGGCTAGTGCGCCAGTGTCCACTTCGCCACGCACGATGGCGCCGCGACGATCGCGCCACGCATGCAGCGCAGCCACGCGCACCCGGAAATCATCGCTGCGCGTCTGTGTGCCACGTAGCGGCGAACGCGCTTCCATCAACGCCAGCAAATCAGCGATCAGGGCACGCAACTCGACCGGCGCACGCCATGCCGCCGCAGCCAGTCGTGGCGCGGCCCCCAACTCCAGCATCCCGCGACCCAGCGCGCTGATGCGACCATTTGCATCCAGCGCACCGAGCCGGACCAGCAACTCACGTGCCTGCGCCAGCGCACCGGGCGGCGGCGCATCCAGCCAGCGCACCGCGTCGGTGCCGTCGGCGGGCACCCCCCAAGCGGCCAGCTCCAGCGCCAGCGCGGACAGTTCGGCCTGGGCGATTTCCGCGGTGCGCGCCGGTTCCAGCCGCTTGCTTTGCGGCCATAGGCGATACGCCGTGCCCGCCGCCACGCGACCGGCGCGACCCGCGCGCTGGTCGGCCGAAGCCTGCGAAATGCTGACCGTTTCCAGTCGGGTGAAACCGGAGTTCGGATCGAAGCGCGGCTCGCGCGCGAGGCCCGCATCGATCACTGCGCGGATGCCCGGCAAGGTGATGCTGGACTCGGCCACGTTGGTCGCCAGCACAACACGCCGCATACCCGCTTCAGCTGGCGCCAGCGCAGCCTGCTGCTCGGCCAGCGAGAGTTCGCCGTGCAGCGCGAGCACCTCGATGTCGTCGCGCGTCAGTGTCTGCGACAGCACGGCCTGCGCGCGCGCGATCTCGCGCTGGCCGGGCAGGAATGCCAGCACGTCGCCATCGTTTTCTTCCAGCGCCTGTCGCGTAATCCGGGCCAGATGATGCTCGATGCTTTCCTGCGTGCGTGCCGGCGGATGTTCGATGCGCACCGGGAAACTGCGGCCGGGACTGGACAGTCGTGGCGCCTCCAGCCACTGCGCGATGCGCTCGCCGTCCAGCGTGGCCGACATCACCAGCAAGCGCAGCTCGGGGCGCAGCGTGGCCTGCACGTCCAGCGCCAGTGCGGCGCCAAGATCGCCTGCCAGATGGCGCTCGTGGAATTCGTCGAACACGATCGCGCCGATCCCACTCAGTTCCGGATCGTGCTGGATCAACCGGGTCAGGATGCCTTCGGTGACCACCTCGATCCGGGTTGCCGCGCTCACCTTCGATTCGAAGCGGATGCGATAGCCGACGGTCTGGCCGACCGCCTCGCCGAGCTGCTGCGCCATGAATTGAGCAGCGGCGCGCGCGGCGATCCGGCGCGGCTCCAGCATCACGATCTTCTGTCCGGCCAGCCACGACGTGTCGAGCAGGGCCAGCGGCACCTGGGTGGTCTTGCCGGCGCCGGGCGGCGCCTCCAGTACCAGTCGCGGATGCGCGGCGAGCGATGCGCGAATCTGCGGCAACAGCGGCGTGATCGGAAAAGTCGGCGTGGATGCAGTCATCCACGCCGATGATAACGGCTGCGTTCGCCGCTCGTATCAGCGCACCGCTGGTGCCGCCGCCCTCAGGGCGCGGGTTTCAGGCACACGGCTTGCTGCTTGCGCGCATCGTCGACGCTGCCCAGCCGATTGCTGCGCAGACGTGCCTGCACGATGACCTGCCAGTTGCGTTCGCACAGATTGCCGTGACGCGTACCTTGCCGCCACGACTGCATCGCCAGATCCTGCGCGGTGGCGTAGTCGGACTGCTGCAACGCGCTCTCGGCGTGCTGCTGCAGCTGCTCCGGCCAGCCTGGCGCCGGCGCCGCGGCCGGCAACGGCGTGATGACCGCTGGCGCCGTGCCCGCATGGTCGGCGGACGTGCGCAGCGGCGCCAGCGATTCGAACTTGTTCTGGTAGTCCTCGGTGATCTGCCGGGCATCCTCGCTGCCACTGATCACCCGTGGCGTGATCAGCACGATCAGCTCGGTGCGGTTGCGGCTGCGGCTGGTGTTGCCGAACAGCCGGCCCAGCACGGGCACCCGGTTGATTCCCGGAATGCCGGTGTCGGTATTGCCTTCGGCCTGCTCGATCAGGCCGCCGAGCAGCACGGTCTGGCCGCTCTGCACGGCGACCTGGGTCGCCAGCTTGCGCTGCGAGATGGCCGGATTGCCGTTGACCAGCGGGGTCGACTTGTCGGCCTGGCTGACCTCCTGGCTGATGTTCATGTAGACCAGGCCGCCGGGATTGATCCGCGGCTGCACGTTGAGGATCACGCCGGTGCTGAGGTAAGTGACCTGGCTGTAGCTGGTGGCCGTGCCGATGCCGGTGTTCACGCTGGTCTGGTTGATCGGAATCTGGTTGCCGACCGCGATGCTGGCGGTCTGGTTGTTCATCACCACCATCGACGGCGCCGACAGCGTCTTGGTATTGCCGCTGGTCTCCATTGCACGCACGGCAACCTGCAGGTTGCTGTTGAGGAAGGAGTAGAAGAACGGCTCGCCGCCATAGGCATTGCCGCCCTGGCCCAGGCCGATCTGCCGATGCCGGTACGGCTCGCCCGGCACGAAGCTGCTCGTCCCCGGCGTTCCGGTGCTGCCGGTCAGCCCTTCCAGATACCACTGCACGCCGAACTGGAAATCGCCGGTGAGGCTGACCTCGAGGATGCGCGTCTCGATCTGCACCTGCATCGGCACGTTGTCGAGCTTGCGGATCGCCGACTTGATCTCCTCCCACTGCGACGGGCGTGCACGCACCAGCAGCTGGTTGTTGTTGTCGACCGAACTGATCTTCACACTGCCGTCGCTGGAGCTGTACTGCTGCTCGTTCGCAGTACTGCCGCTGTTACCTCCGCCGGCATTGCCGAACCCGGACGACGCTCCACCCGTGTTGCCACCCAGAGCACCGCTCTTGCTGCCGCCGATGCCGCCGTCAGCGCTTTCGGTACCGCCGCCGAATACGGAACCACCGGTCTTGCCACTCAGGCCGCCACCTTCGGTGGTGCCGTTCGAATTGCCGAAGCCGCCGGCGGTGCTGCCCATGCCGGTCGCGCCGGCAGTGCTGGCGCTGCCCAGCGTGCCGCCGCTCAGGCCCGGTCCGACCTGACCGCCGTTGTCGCCGCCGCTGCCGGCACCGTTGGTGTAGATCTGCGCCAGATATTTCGCCAGGTCCGACGCCTTGATGTTGCGCACGTCGTAGACGAACAGCTGCGGCTCGTTGCCGCCACCGCGGTCGATCTTGGTGATCCAGTCGCCGACTTCCTGCAGGTATTCCGGCCGGGTGCTGATCACCACGATCGCGTTGGTGCGCTCGATCGGGATGAAGCGCAGCATGCCGGCCAGCGGCGTGTCACCGCCCTTGCCGAACATGCCGTCCAGCTTCGGCATCAGTTCGGCGACGTTGGCGTACTGCAGGTTGAACACGCCCACCGACATGCCGCGCAGCCAGTCGACGTCGAAGGTACGCACCATGCTCTGGTAGTTGGTCAGCTCCTCCGGCGTGCCGGACATCACCAGCAGATTGCGCGCCTGATCCACCAGCAGGGTCGAGTCCGTTCGCGCGAACGGCTTGATCAGCTTCTGCATCTCGGTGGCCGAGATGAAGCGCAGCGGAAACAGCCGCGCCTGCAGGCCGCCCTTCGGCGACGCGGCGCCGAGGCTCGGCACCAGGTTGCCGGCCACCGCTTCCTTCTCCGGCATCACCACGTAGCCGCCGTTGCGCTGCACCAGCGCGTTGTGCGTCCACGACAGCAGCGTCTCCAGGATCGGCAGCGCCTGGCTCGAATCGACCGGCTCGGAGGTGGAGAACGAGATATTGCCCTGCACGCCCGGCACGATCGTGTAGTTCTGCTTGAGAAGGTCGCCGAGGATCGCCTTGACCACTGCCTGCACCGGCTGGTTCTCGAAATTGAACGTCACCGCACCATTGCCGCTGGCCGCCGGACGCGGCGTGCTCAGCACACCGGGCCGGATGAACTGGCCACTGCCGTGACTGACCTCGGTTTTCGCCGCAGCCTCGCTTTCGTGGTTGATGTCGTTGTTCAAGGGCAGCGGCGCCGGCACCGGATTCCGGGTGCCGGCCATCGCCTCGCGCTGCAGCGCGCCGTTGTCCTGCGGCTGCGGCAGGCTGGCGCAACCGGCCATGCCCACGACAACGGCAAGTGTGGCAGCGCGCAAGACTTGCTGGGTGAGCATGCGGAACATGGGTCAAGGTACTCCTTCGTTGGCCGCGGCGGCATGGGCGGCCCGACGTTTCTGGATATTCTCGCGCAGCCGGTCGGTTGCCGACTTCACGGCCGGGTTCGGCGTGGGTTCTTGCTGTGGCGTACCCGTTCCCGCAGCGCCCGGTACGACCCGCATGATCGTACCGGCGCCCGGCCCGGCATTCGCAGCCGCAGGGGTCTTGTTGTCGTCGATCGGGGCGCCGGCCGGCAGCTTCAGCTCGGTGCGGCCCGCAGACGAATCGAACAGCGCCGAACGCGGACGGACCTCCACCAGCTTCACGCTGCCGTCGGGCAGCGACTCGCCTTCGTGCAGGCGCACCTGCTTGTCGCCGTTCTTGTCATGCAGCAAGGCCATGCGCAGGTCGGGCGTGAGGATGATGCCGGTCAAGTCGAGATCGCCGAGGCTGCTGCCACCGTCGGCCGCGTGCGCCACCGGTTTGCGGTCGGGGCTGAACAGCGGCTTCTGCCAGACCAGTGCAAACTGCTGCAGCGGCAAGGGCTGCGGCAGATCGGCGGGATTGCCGGCCGGCGGCAGCGCGGTCAGCGGGCGCGGTGGATCCCACCGTGCGCTGCGGCCGATGCCGCTCAGCAGCAACAGCAACACGGTGCCCAGCAGCACCGCAATCACGACCAGGATCGGTGTCAGCTGACGCTGGTTGGCGGCGTTCATGGCACGGCTCCTGTGTCGGCAGACGCCCCGTTGGTACTGGACGACGCAGGCGCAGGCGCAGCGCGCGCCGGCCGCACATAACCGGACAGGGTGAACTGCACTTCCAGCGGCGCCGCATGATTCTGCTGCGCCGCCACCGGATTGCGATAGATGCCGAGATCGTCGACAAACAGGTACGGCGTGCCCTGCTCCAGCGCCTGCAATACCGCCGCCAGGGGCTCGATATCGCAGCTCAGGCTGATGCTCACCGCAGCCTTGCGGTACGGCTCGCCGGCACTGACCGGCGGGTTCGGCAACGGCATCTTCTGGCTTACCACACAGCTGCCGCCCTTGGTATTGCTGGCGACCACGTCGACCACACGCTGCATCAGATCGGCCGCGGCCGTGTTCGGATCATCCGCGGCCAGGAAGGCGCTGCTGGCAGCCTGGCCCGCACCGAGCGCGGCGATGCGCTGCTGCAACGCCGGCTTCTCGGCGATCGCGGCGGCATAGCGGCTGTGCGTATCGCGCAGGTCGGCCATGTCGCTGCGGATCTGCCGCAACGGCGCCACGAACCACCAGTGCAGCAACACGAAGTAAGCCAGCAGAAACGCCAGCAGCAGCAACACGATCGCCGCGATGCGACTATCGCGCGGACTGAGTGCCGTCATCTTCATGGCGCACCCCCGCCGCTGGCCGGAGCCGGTGATTTCGGCTTGCCGGTCGCGGGCTGGTGCACCCGCGCGGTCAGGTAGAAGCGCTCCTTGCCGGTGATCGGATCGGCCTGGATGCTGCCCTGGAAACTGGCGTCGGTGATCAGCGTAGAATCCTTCAAGGTATCGAGCAGTTTTGCTGCCTGCTGGCTCTGTCCCTGAAAGCCGATCTGGCCGGTGTTGTCCACGCTGAAGCGCTCCAGCCACGCACTGTCCGGCAGTCGCGCGGTGGCTTCCTGCAGCAGGCTGAGCATGCTGACGGTGTTCTTCTTGCGCTGGGCCAGGAAGCCGGCCGCGCCGGCGTTGTCCTGCAGCTGCTGACGCAGCGCGACCACCTGCTGCGCGTCGCCGCGCATGCTGTCGACCTCGACCTGCATCTGGCCGAGTGCGGCCTGCCGGTTGTGCAGCCATGCGCCGAGCACCAGCAACAGCAGCAGCACGCAGGCGGCGGCCAGCAGCAGGTTCAGGCGCCGCCGCGGACGCACGCGATGCGGCGTCTGCTCCGGTGGCAGCAGGTTGACGCCGAGGCGATCATTCGCCACCGCCACGTCCACCGCGTCGATCGAGATGCCCTGCGCATGCAGGCGTGCCAACAGCGGATCGAGCGTGCCGCGGGTGACCGCCACCAGCTCCGCGTTGAAGCGACCCGCAGCCGCTGGCGTGTCCAGCTCGCGCACGGCGTAATACACCTGCGCCACGCTGAAGGGCGTCTGCCGATCCATCTCGAATGCGACGACCTGCAGCAGGTTGTCGCGTGCGGCCAGCGGCAACGCCAGCGTGCGGCGCAACACGACGGCGACCGGCAACAGCAGCGCCAGTCGCCGATCTTCACGATCGACGTTGCGCAACGCAGCATCCAGTGCGGCCGGTGGAATGCGTGCATCGCCGATCGCGGTGTCGACGCTGTCGTCCCAGCTCGCCAACGGTTCGGCGTAACCACAGCGGCGCAACGTCCAGTGCGTCCCGGCGTGCTGCAGCACATGCCAGTCCGCGCCACTGCCGAACCAGCCGCGCCAGCGCAACGGCAACAGATTGCGCAGTTCGCCGCCCCACCAACCCAGGAATCCCGGCAACGGTGAAGCCCGCCAGCCGCGGCGTAGACGATCCATCAACGGCTGCAGCGACTGCATTGCCGTACTCATTCGGTCTCTCCCTCCTGCCAGCGCAGCACCGCGTACGGTTGTGCGCCCCCCTGCCCCGTCAAACGAATCGTGGCACGCAGGACGGCGCGCGAGCCGTCGGCCAGCGTGGCCTCCGACCGGATACTATGCGTTGTTCCATTGCCGAGAGCCAGACTCGGGTCGTTCGCCTGCCTGCTGCGTGCGGCCTGGATCGCCGCCAGCTGTTCCGGCGTCATGCCCGGAATCGCGGCCAGCGCCAGTGGCGGCGCGGTGTTCGGATTCGGGCTCGCGGTGCCCGACCAGATCGTTACCACCGGCGCCAGCTGCCGATACAGCGCCGGCGTGATGCCCAGCACCATCTGCAATTCCTCGATGCTGGCGAACGACCCGTGGCGCGGGCCGTACTCGCGTCCGGCCGTCACATACGCGGCGCGCTCGGTGTCGGCTTCGCCTTCGAGGCTGGTCGGGCTGTGCCAGTCCACCACGCGATCGGCCAGCACCTGCGCCTCGGCCGGCTTCATCCCGGTGGCATGGAACAATGCCTGCAGCACTTCGGGCGTGGCGGTGTTGAGATCGACCTTGCCGCTCTCGTCGATCGCCGACACCGTGATCGTGGCGTTGTCGTAATGGAACGAATAAGCCCGGCCATCACCGATCCAGCGCTGCTTGATCACCGGGTTCTGCAGGCCGTAGAAGGTACGCATCAGGCCAGCCTCGGCGGCGTAATGCGCCTGGGTCTGCGCGAACTGGTAACGTGCCTGCAGGCCCTCGGTGCGCGCCAACGCCGCGTAGCCACCGAGCAGGATCGCCAGCAACGTGCACGCCCACAGCACCAGCAGCAGGGCGACCCCGCGCTGATCGCGACGCCACGGCAGTGGCCGGCGTTTCATCGCTGGCTCCCGCCGCGCAGGCCCATGCGTTGCAACACGCCGGGCTGTACCGGATTGACCCGCAACGGCACGTCCAGTGACGGCCAGTCGACGTTGCCCTGCGACTGCAGCGTGATGCGCACCAGCTGCGGCAACACCCGGCCATCGGCCCATGCCTTCGCCCATGGCACGGCGGCGCCCCGGCCATCGACACCGCGATAACTGAAGCTGCCGTCCTTGATGTGATCGAGCAGCACCTGCGGCTCACTCAGCGGCTGCGGCGGCCGTCCGTCCGGCGGCAGCAGAGCCAGACTCAGCTCCAGCCGCAGCCCGTCGTGGCCGTCGTCGACCAGTTGCAATCGCTGCAACTGCGGCCCGAGCTTGCCGAGGTACCCGGGTAGCGGTGCGACATAGCGCATTTCGCGTGCGCTGCCGACGAAAAAGATCGGCTCGCCCTGATCGGTGTGGCTGACCGGCTGGGCCAGACTCTGCGCCAGCTCACGGCGCAGGAACTGCTGGGCCGAGCGGATCTGATCAAGCCGTTCGATCGCGGCCGTGCCCGAGCGCACGCTGTGGGTGGCGGTGCGAATGCCCGAGTACACGCCGACCAGCAACAGCGCCAGCAGCACCAGCGCGGCCAGCACTTCCAGCAGGGTGAAGCCGGCCGCGCGTTTCACGGGGACGCCTGCGCGTTGGTCGCCATGTCCGGTCCGCCCGGCCGCAACGTGCGGAAGTGTGCCGAACGCGGATGCGCCGACGGCCCCCACAACACCTCCAGGTCCAGCTGATAGAGATGCAGTGGCGCCTCCGGCGCGGCGTTGCCGGCCTCGTTCCATGGCGTCACGTTGAGCTGCCAGCGGTATTGCTGATCGAATTTTCCCGAGCTGCTGCCCGACTTGATCGACTCACCCACGAACGCACTGTCGAGCAGACTGCGCGCGCGCATCGCCGCCTGGCTGTGTTCGGCCGCGTTGTGAGTCAGGCTGATCGATGCGCCGGCCACTTTCATCAACGCGGTGAACGCAATCGCCAGCAGCATGATCGCCGCGATCACCTCGATCAGACTGAAGCCCTGCTGCGATCCTGCGCGCAAGCGATTCATCGCGCCGCCACCGTATCGACCACGCGCACTTCGCCGGTCAACCACGACACGTTGACATGCCACTGCCGCTCGCCGCTCTGCAAGGTGATGCGCCCGCCGGTGGAACTGCCGTCGGGGAAGAAGCGGATGCGGGCGGTGTGATCGTTCGGCTGGTCTTCCTTCGCACTGGTGATGCTCAGGCGCAGGCCTTTCGGCAGCCGCACGTCCTGCTGCTTGACGTTGCGATAACTGTTCGCCTGGGTGTCCACATCGAAGTTCTGTTCCTGCCCGCGCACGATCGCCTGTGCACGGGTGGCCCGCATCGCGCCGGCCAGTTCGCTGCTGGCCGCGCGCACGCGCGCGCTGGCCAGCCCCTGCGTCACCGAGATCGACACCGCCACCGCCGCGATGCCGATCAGCAAGATCACCGCCAGCATTTCCAGCAAGGTGAAGCCGTGGGCGCGCGCGCGTTTCATGCTTACTGCCAGTTACCCACGTCCTTGCTGTAGCCGTCGCCACCGGGCTTGCCGTCCTGGCCGTAGAAGACCAGGTCGAAGTTGCCGTGCTCGCCCGGATACTGGTAGCCGAATGCGTGGCCCCACGGATCCTTCAGCTCGGACTCCTTCGCATACGGCCCCTGCCAGTTGGTCGCGTTGGCCGGCTTCACCAGCAGATCCTGCAGCTGTTGCGGCGGCGAGCCGTTATCGAGAGCGTAGTTCTCGATCTTCTGGCTCAGCGTCGTCAGCTGTGCCTTGCCGGCACCGTACTTGCCCTTGTCGACGTTCTTGCCGACCTGGGTCACCACCACCGCGCCGATGATGCCGATCAGCACGATCACCGCGAGCATTTCGAGCAGGGTGAAACCGGCACTCAAGCCGATGCGTCGTGGTTGCCTGTACTGCATGGGGATCACCTCAAATCTGCGAAAGGAATGGCTATTGGATATTGCTGGTCAGGCTGAGCAGCGGCAGCAGGATCGCGGCCATGATGATCGCCACCATCACCGTCATCACGATGGTCAACGCCGGCACCAGCGCCGCGAGTAAACGATCGATCGCGCGTTTGGACTCAAGTTCAAACGTATCTGCCACTTTGAGCAGCATGGTGTCGAGCTGGCCGGCTTCCTCGCCGACCTGCACCATCTGCAACGCCAGCCGCGGAAACAGTTTCGACTGCCCCAGCGCGAAGCTGAGCCCGGCGCCGCCCTTGACCTGTTCGTGCGCCGCGCTCAAGGCCGTATCCAGCGCCAGATTGCCGGTGACCTGGCGCGCGATGGTCAGCGCGCTCAGCAGCGGCACGCCGTTCTTCAGCAAGGTACCGAGCGTGCGCGCGATCCGCGCCGTCTCCACCTTCAGCAGCAGCGGCCCGATCAGGCGCAGGGTCAGCAGCCTGGCATGCCAGGCCAGCCGCGCGGCCGGCTCGCGCAAACGCGCGCGCCAGATGAACACGCCACCGCCGAGCAGCAGCAGGATCAGCCACCACCACGCCTGCAACGTGTTGCCGAGCACCAGCACGGCCTGGGTGATCCACGGGATCGGTACCTGCATGTCCTCGAAGATCGGCACGAACTGCGGCACCACGTAGGCCAGCAGCAGCACCAGCGAACCGAGTACACCGACCATCAGGAAGGCCGGATAGATCAGCGCATTGACGATGCTGCCGCGCAGCGCCTGCGCGCGCTCCAGATAATCGGCGAGCCGGCGCAGGGTTTCTTCCAGCGAACCGCCCGCCTCGCCGGCGCGCACCAGGCTGACATACAGCTTGGGGAACACGCCGTGTTCCTCATCCAGCGCCGAAGACAAAGTATTGCCGCCGCGCACGCGGTCGCGCACGCGCTCGATCAGTTTCTTCGCGCTCTCGCTCTCGGGCAGGTCTAGCAGGATGCTGAGCGCGCGATCCAGCGGCTGGCCGGCACCAAGCAGGGTCGCCAGCTGATGGGTGAACTGGGCCAGCTGATCGCCGGTGAACGGACCACGCTTGAACAGCGCCGCTAGACCGCTGCCGCCGGCCGCGCCATCGGCCGGCTTTGCTTCCAGCGGTGTATGACCCTGGTCCTGCAGACGGCCGATCACTTCCTCGACGCTGGCCGCTTCTATCTGACCCTGCAGCATCTCGCCGGCGTCGTTGACCGCCTTGTAACGGAACTGCGCCACCTCAGCCTTCCTGCGTTACACGCAGGACCTCTTCCAGCGTGGTGATGCCGGCCACGGCCTTGGCAATGCCGTCCTCATACATCGTGCGCATGCCTTCGGCGCGTGCCTGTCGTTCGATCTCGCTTTCGTTGGCGCGCTGCATTACCAGCCGGCGGAGTGGGTCGCTCATGGTGAGGAATTCCATGATCGCGCGCCGGCCGCGATAGCCGCTGGGATTGGCCGCACTGCTGCCGGGTTTCCACAAGCGGATTGGGCGCTCGTCGGTGTACTTCTCCAACTCGAACTGGGCGATCACCTCGGGCAGGGCTTCGTACGGAATCGCGGTTTCCGGATCGAGCCGGCGCACCAGCCGCTGCGCCAGGATGCCGTTGATGGTGGAGCCGAGCAGGTAATCCTCCACGCCCATGTCGAGCAGGCGCGTGATGCCGCCGGCGGCCGAGTTGGTGTGCAGGGTGGACAGCACCAGATGGCCGGTGAGCGCGGACTGGATCGCGATGCGGCAGGTTTCCAGATCGCGCATTTCGCCGATCATGATCACGTCCGGATCCTGGCGCATGATCGAGCGCAGCGCGCCGGAGAAATCCAGCCCGATCTGCGGCTTCACCTGGATCTGGTTGATGCCTTCGAGCTGATATTCGACCGGGTCCTCGACGGTGATGATCTTCACGTCGTTGGTGTTGATCTGCGACAGCGCGGTGTACAGCGTGGTGGTTTTTCCTGAACCGGTCGGACCGGTCACCAGCAGGATGCCGTGCGGCTTTTCCAGCACGTCGACGAAGCGTTGCTTGAAGCTGTCGGTGAAACCGAGTGATTCGAAATCGAACACCACCGATTCGCGGTCGAGGATGCGCATCACCACCGACTCGCCAAAGCTGGTCGGTACGGTCGACACGCGCAGATCGAGTTCCTTGCCCTGCACGCGCAACTGGATACGACCGTCCTGCGGCAAGCGACGCTCGGCGATGTTCAAGCGCGCCATGATCTTCACGCGCGAGATCACCGCCGCGGTGGACGACGACGGCGGCGCCTCCACTTCATGCAACACGCCATCGATGCGGTAGCGCACCTTCAGCCGGTTCTCGAACGGCTCGATATGCACGTCCGAAGCGCGCTGCTCGACCGCGCGCTGCAGGATCAGGTTGACCAACCGGATGACCGGCGCCTCGGACGCCAGATCGCGCAGGTGCTCGACGTCGTCTTCCTCGGCGGCACTGCCATCGAGGTTCTCCACGATCGTGCCCATCGCCGAGCGGCCGCTGCCGTAATAACGTTCGATCAGCCCGTCGATTTCCGAGCGAAGGCCCACGCGCAACGCCACCGACCGACCCGCGGCCAGTTCGACCGCCTGCAGAGGGTACGGATCGGCCGGATCGGCCACGATCAGCGCCAGGCCGTCCTTGTCGTCATGCACCGGCACCACGTGTTGCTGCTTCAGGAAACGCAGCGAGATGTCCAGATCGGTCGGCGGCAGTTCCGGAGCATCGCGCGCCGACAGCAGCGGCACCTGCAGCAATTCTGCCCACGCCTCGGCCAGATCGCGCTCGGAAACCAGCCCGAGCGTGGCCATCAAGGTGGTCAACGTGCCCTCGGACGATTCCTCGTGCAGACGACGCGCGCGGCCCAGGTCACTGTCTTTCAAGCGACCACGCGCAACCAGCCATGCGCAGACTTCCGCCTCGCGGTCATCCACGCCCACGCCCGCCCCGCTGACCGCCGGCTCAATCACTGCCGACATCCTCCACCCCACTCGAAATTCATGCGAAAGCCGTCGGCGCTCCCTGCAGCGAAACGGCAATCGTCATAGTTATCACATCCGGCCCGTGGCAGGCGAGCATTGCCCGACGCCGCACCATCGTTCCATTCATGGGCCACGCCCTGAACGAACGTCCATTGTGAAGCCTGCGCCGACCGCGATGGGCCTTGGCGGCCTAGGAAAATTTCCCGAGCCGCTGCAGATGTGACCCTGCTCGCGTCCGTCGTCGATGCGGCGAAATCCCTTGCGTGCCCATTGGCGTCTGGGACAATGACCGCTTTCCGTAACCAGCCACGCCATGCAACTGCTCGACATCGGCGCCAACCTCACCCATGAGTCGTTCCATCACGACCTCGATGCTGTGCTGCAACGTGCGCAGACGCATGGGATCAGCCGGATGGTCGTCACCGGCGCCTCGCGTGACGGCAGCCGGCATGCGCTGGATCTGGCCAGGGCACATCCGGGCAGGCTGTTTGCCACCGCCGGTGTGCATCCGCATCACGCGATCGACTACGACGACGCCACCGATGCCTTGCTGCGCGAGCTTTCGCAAGATCATGCCGTGCGCGCGATCGGCGAGACCGGGCTGGACTACAACCGCAACTATTCGCCGCGCGACGTGCAACTGCAGGTGTTCGAACGCCAGTTGCAGATCGCGGTGGATGCGCAGAAGCCGCTGTTCCTGCATCAGCGCGACGCGCACGGCGATTTCGTCGCGCTGCTGCGGCGCTATCGCGACAAGGTGCCGGCAGCCGTGGTGCACTGCTTCACCGACAGCGCCGAGGCGCTACGCGATTACCTGGCGCTGGATTGCCACATCGGCATCACCGGCTGGATCTGCGACGAACGCCGCGGCACCCATCTGCGCGAACTGGTGCGCGAGATTCCGGCAAACCGGCTGATGATCGAGACCGACGCGCCCTACCTGCTGCCGCGCACGGTGCGGCCGCCACCGGCACACCGGCGCAACGAGCCGATGTATCTGAAGCATATCTGCGAGGAAATTGCGCGCGATCGCGGCGAGCCGGTGGAAGTCACCGCGGCGCACAGCACCGCGACGGCCGAGACGTTCTTCGGATTGGCGCCCATCGCGTAGGTGCTGCTACGACGGCTGGAGCACCCGTGTCGCACCGGGTGCCAGCCCGTCCAGCACGTATTCGCCGATCCGCACGCGGATCAACCGCAGGGTCGGGAAACCGACCGCCGCGGTCATCCGCCGGACCTGACGGTTGCGGCCTTCGCGCAGGGTGAGGCTGAGCCAGCTGGTGGGAATGCTCTTGCGGAAACGCACCGGTGGGTCGCGCGGCCACAGCCAGTCCGGCTCGGCGATGAGCGCCGCTTCCGCCGGCAGGGTCGTGCCATCGTTCAACAGCACGCCGCGGCGCAAGGCCTGCACCGCCGCTTCGTCGATCTCGCCGTCGACCTGCGCAAGATAGGTCTTGCTCTGCTTGTGGCGCGGGTCGGTCAGCCGGTGCGCCAATCGCCCATCGTCAGTCAGAAGCAACAGGCCTTCGCTGTCGTGATCCAGCCGTCCGGCCGCATAGACGTCTTTTTGCCTGACGAAGTCGGCCAGCGTGCGACGCCCTTGCGGATCGGTGAACTGGCACAGCACGCCGTATGGCTTGTTCAATGCGATCAGCATGACGGTCCGACTCGCGCGCCCTGCCAAGGGGCGCGCGATGACGTCAGTGAACCGATGCCGCGGGAGCCGGCGCCGCCGGCTTGATGAAACGCAGCGTCATCCGGTCGGATTCGCCGATCGCCAGGTACTTCGCCTTGTCCTGCTCGCCCAGCGTGAGCGTGGGAGGCAGCGTCCACACGCCCTTGGGATAATCCTTGGTGTCCTTCGGGTTGGCGTTGATCTCGCTGCTCTCGTCCAGCGTGAAGCCCGCCGCGGTAGCCAGCTTCACCACGTAACGGGTCGGCAGGTAACCGCTCTGCTTCACCGTGTCCAGCGTGGCCTCATCGCTGGCGCGATGGTCGACCACGCCGAGCACGCCGCCAGGCCGCAGCACCGCGAAGAACGCCTTGAACATCGCCGACGCGGTATCGGCCATCACCCAGTTGTGCACGTTGCGGAAGGTCACCACCAGATCGGCCGAACCGGGCGTGCCAAACACCGGCGCCTTCGGATCGAATTCGACGAACTTCGCGTTGCCGTAATGTACCGCATCGGCGGAGAACTTCCGGTGCAGGGCATCGCCATCGCGACGCGCTTCACCCTCGCTCTTGGGCGCCTGCACGGCGGCAATGTAGTGGCCGTTGTCGTGCAGCAGCGGCGCCAGGATCTCGCTGTACCAGCCGCTGCCGGGTGTGATTTCCACCACCGTCTGATCCGGTCGGATACCAAAAAACTGCAAGGTCGCCTTCGGATGGCGATACACGTCACGCGCACGGTTCGCCGGCGAGCGCCAGTTACCAGCCAGCACGCTGTCCAGCTGCGTCGACGTGAAATCGCCAGCACTGGTCGGCGGCACCAGTTGGTCGACGGGCTGATCGGGCTCGACCGACGCGGCCGGCACCACCTGGGCGCCCGCCATCATCGGCAGACCCAGACAGGCCGCCAGCCATAGCGCCGCACCCAGGTGCGCTGCATTCATCCTTGCCCGTTCCATCTTGCGCTTCATCGTTTACTCCTTGGCCTATGGCCCATTATCGACCCGCAATATCACGAAAACCATGTGTAGACCCGGTATTCAGCACGGTAGCGGGCACACCGATTGCAAACCATCGGCATGTTCATGCAGGTCCGGCGCGATGCCCTGCCACCTCGGATCGAGGATAAAGTCGATACCCTCGCAGCGCGCCAGCTTCGTCCGCTCTGTCAGTAGTGGATCACCGAACGAATCACCTTGCCCGCGTGCATCAAGTCGAACGCCTCGTTGATGCGCTCCAGCGGCAACACCTCGGTGATCATCTCGTCGATCCTGATCTCGCCGGCCATGTAGCGCTCGACGTAACCCGGCAGCTGCGAGCGGCCCTTGACCCCGCCGAACGCGGAGCCGCGCCACACGCGACCGGTGACCAGCTGGAACGGCCGTGTGCTGATTTCCTGGCCCGCGCCGGCGACGCCGATGATGATCGACTCGCCCCAGCCCTTGTGGCAGCACTCCAGCGCCGCGCGCATCACGTGGACGTTGCCGATGCATTCGAACGAGTAATCCACGCCCCCGTCGGTGAGATCGACGATCACCTGCTGGATCGGCGTGTCCGGGTAATCCTTCGGATTGATGCAGTCGGTGGCGCCCAGCAGCCTCGCCATCTCGAACTTCGCCGGGTTGGTGTCGACCACCACGATGCGGCCGGCCTTCGCCATCACCGCGCCCTGCACTACCGACAGTCCGATGCCGCCCAGGCCGAATACCGCAACCGACGTGCCCGGCTCGACCTTCGCCGTGTTCAGCACCGCGCCGATACCGGTGGTGATGCCGCAGCCGAGCAGGCAAACCTTTTCCAGCGGCGCGGCCTTGCTGATCTTCGCCAGCGAGATCTCCGGCAGCACGGTGTATTCGCTGAACGTGCTGGTGCCCATGTAGTGCAGCAGCGGCTGGCCGTCGAGCGAGAAGCGCGACGTGCCATCGGGCATCACACCCTTGCCCTGGGTGGTGCGGATCTTCTGGCACAGGTTGGTCTTGCCGGAGCGGCAGAACTTGCACTCGCCGCATTCGGGTGTGTACAGCGGGATCACGTGGTCGCCGACCTTGAGCGAGGTGACACCTTCGCCAACCTCCTCGACGATACCGCCACCCTCGTGACCGAGGATCACCGGGAACAGGCCTTCCGGATCGGCACCGGACAGGGTGAACGCGTCGGTGTGGCAAACGCCGGTCGCGACGATGCGCACCAGCACCTCGCCGGCCCTCGGCCCGGCGACATCGACCTGCTCGATCGACAGCGGCTTGCCTGCTTCCCAGGCAACAGCGGCGCGTGACTTCATGGTTCAACTCCTGACGATGGGTCTGCAACGACCCACAATGATGACGCGTCCGACCGCTAGACGAAACCGAATCAACCGACTGGCTTGTCATCCGGCCGAAACGCCGACATCTGCCGGCCGTAGTCGTCCGACTCGGCGAGCAGCCATTCGCGGAACAGCTGCAAGCCGCGATGCTCCTGCGAGCGCGGCGGATACACCAGCCAGTACGCCTCCTTCACCGCCAGGTAGTTTTCGCCCAACACCTGCAGCCGCCCGGCGTCGATCAGCGACTTCGACGTCACCATCCGCCCCAAGGCCACGCCAAGACCTTCCAGCGCCGCATGTCGCAGTGCATCGAGACTGTCGAATTGCGCCACGTAGCGCGTCGGTGGCGTGCGACCGACACGGGCGAACCAGTCGTTCCAGCGCGTGGAAGGACTCGGCTCACCGAGCAGCGGCCAGCGCGACAGGTCACGGGGATCGACGCCCTCCATCCGTGCCACCAGTTCCGGTGCCGCGACCGGCGCGATCCATTCGCCGAACAGCCGCTCGCTGTGCAGGCCGGGCCAGTTGCCATGGCCGTAACGCAAGCCGACATCGACCGGCTCGCGCTCGAAGTTCACCAGTGCCGATGTCGACTGCAGGCTGAGCTCCAGGTCCGGATGCACCGCGACCAATCGCGGCAACCGCGGCACCAGCCAGCTCGACATGATGCCCGGACTGGCGCTGAGCGTGAGCGCATCGTGGCGACGCTGGTGGTAGCGCGACAGCGCATGTTCGATGCCGTCGAAATGCTCACCCACCGCGTCGAGCAGGCTGCAGCCATCGACGGTCAGCGTCACCCCACGCGGCCCGCGTTCGAACAGGCGCCGCTCCAGCCGATCCTCGAGCTGGCGCATCTGGTGGCTGAGCGCACTGACGGTGAGGTTCGCCTGCGTCGCGGCGCGCGACAGATTGCCCAGCCGGGCGACCAGCACGAACTGTTGCAGCAGGCCCAGCGGCAGCTTTCCCATCTTGAATTTCTCTCAAGTCTGGCTTGCGAATATATCGCTTTTTGGCGGTCTGCCACGCGCGTACCTTGAGCACACCCCAAGCCATCGTGCTTCCCCCCAGGAGTCTCACCATGAATTCGCTCTGGAAAGATCTGCTGTTCCTGCACGGTCATCTCGTACGCAAGGAAGATCTGGCCTGGCGTTCCGATGCGCACACCGAGGCGGATCGGGGCAGCAGCGACGCCAGGAAGAAGGTCAACTCCGTCGTGGTGCAGTGCTGCGCGGCGATCTGGCCGCGACTGGCAGGACCGCGCTAACCTGCGCCTGATCCGCGTTCGCTGGGCAACCACCTCGGATACCTCACGCTGTTTTTTCCCGGACGCGTGCATGCTTGTCACTTCCATCGTCCGAGGTGTTCCTCCGTGCAAAAGCGTTCCCTTGGCAAATCGTCGCTGTCCATCGCTCCGCTCGCCTTCGGTGGCAACGTGTTCGGCTGGAGTGTCGACGAGCAGCGCTCGTTCGAGCTGCTCGATGCGTTCGTCGATGCCGGCGGCAACCTGATCGACACCGCGGACGTCTATTCGGCGTGGGTGCCGGGCAACCGCGGCGGCGAATCGGAAACGATCATCGGCAAGTGGCTCAAGCGCAGTGGCAAGCGCGAGCAGGTGGTGATCGCCACCAAGGTGGCGAAGTGGGCCGAGCAGCCCGGTCTGTCGCCGGTGAACATCCACCAGGCGGTGGACAGTTCGCTCCGGCGTCTGCAGATCGACTGCATCGACCTGTACCAGGCGCACGAGGACGATGCCAGCGTGCCGCTGGCCGAAACGCTGGATGCGTTCGCACGCCTGATCGAGGCCGGCAAGGTACGCGTGATCGGCGCGTCCAATTACAGCGCCGCCCGTTTCGCCGATGCACTAGCCATATCCAGGCAGCACAACCTGCCGCGCTACGAAAGCCTGCAACCGGAATACAACTTGGTCAGCCGCGCCGGCTATGAAAAGGAGCTGGAGCCGCTGATCCGCGCGGAGCACATCGGCGTGATCAGCTATTACGCGCTGGCCAGCGGCTTCCTCAGTGGCAAATATCGCAGCGCTGACGACCTGGCCAAGAGCGCGGCGCGCGGCGGCGCCGTGAAGAAATTCCTGAATCCGCACGGCCTGCAGGTGCTCGCCGCGCTCGACGCGGTCGCCGCGTCCCATCATGCGACCCCGGCACAGGTGGCGCTGGCCTGGCTGATCGCCCGGCCCGGTCTTACCGCGCCGATCGTCAGCGCCACCAGCGTGACGCAGTTGCACGAGTTACTGGGCGCCACGTCGCTGCAGCTGAGCCACGACGAGATCGCGCAGCTGGATCTGGCCAGCGCCAGCTGATCAGTGCGATGTCGATCCGGCTGCTCTGGCGGCACCGGCGCTGCTGCTGGTCGCCGGATCGATATCGTCGCCATCTTCCGGCGACTCAATCACGTAACCCTGCGCCTTTAGCTGGCTGATATAGCCGTTCGCCTTCAGCAGCTCATCCATCGGCAGCATCGCGAAGGTCTGCTTGTTGCCGCCCAGCGCCGCGCGTGCGGCAGCCAGCCAGACCTGCGCCTGCTTCGCCGGCACGTCATCGAGTCCCAGCGTGCGCGCAAAACCCGCGTCGGCGAGTGCCGCGACGCAGGCATTCCGGCGCGCACTGTCGGGCAGCTCGCGCAGCGCCTGCAGATCACCGGTGGCCCAGGCGTTGGCGCGTGCCTTCATCATCGGCATGTCCTGCTCGATGCTGTCCAGCGTGCGGATGAAACAAGTGGTGTCGTGCGGCGCGGAACTCTTGAATGCCTTGAGCGCCGCGCCCGGATGTTCGATGACGACCTGGTAGCTGGTCGGCACTTCCTTGACGCCGTAGCGCTTGGCCAGCGCGTCGACGTTGGCCTGGATGCCACCGGTCTTGCTCAGGCCGTTGGCCTTGATCGCCTTTTTGTACAACTCCTGCGCCACGAAGATCGGCCGCCAGCGCTCGATGCCGCGATCGTTGCCGATGTACTTCTGCTTGAGCACCTGCCAGCGCGCGTACACCGGCGGCGGCAACACCTGCTGCAGGGTTTGCCCATCGTCGTTCTTGCGCGCGCTGTAGGCCGACGGCAACAGGAACATCTTGCCGAGAAATCCGACATCGGCCTTGAACGTGACCGACGGCGACAGCAGTACCTGCTGCGATTCGCTGATCACCTGCTCCAGTTCGCGCGACTGCCACTGCACGCTCTGCGGCAACGGCGACAGCGTGCCGAGCACCCACAGCACATGATCGCCGGTTGCCGGATCTTTCCGGGTCACCTTCCACAGGCCGGGGCCGGGCTGCACGCCGGTGACCACTACGGTGGCGAGTTCGGCCACGTCCGATGGCACCGGTGGCGGCGCTGCCGTGGTCGTCATCGACTGCGCGAACGCCGGCATCAAGCCGCTCAGCGCAAACAGGCATACAGCGCGTATCAGACGCATCGGTGAGGCTCCCTCTTCATAGGCTTGCATTGTGTCAGGCCGATCCTGACTCGCAGGTTGCCCACGGATCGGTGGCCATCCAGACAGAAACGGGGCGCCATAGGGCGCCCCGTTTCTATCTTGCCGCCCCGCACACGGCGCGTTCACATCAACGCCGTACGCCTTAGGCCGACAGCATCGCCAATGCCGCGTTGAAGGTCGCGCTCGGACGCATGGCGGCACTGACCAGCTTCAGGTTCGGGTGGTAATAACCCTGGATATCCACCGGCTTGCCCTGGGCACCATTGAGCTCGGCGACGATCTTCGCCTCGTTTTCCTGCAGCGCCTTGGCCAGCGGTGCGAACCTGGCCTTCAGTGCGGGATGCGTATCCTGCGAGGCCAGCGCCTGCGCCCAGTACAGCGCCAGGTAGAAATGACTGCCGCGGTTGTCCAGCTCACCAACCTTGCGCGACGGCGACTTGTTGTTGTCGAGGAACTTGCCGTTGGCCTGGTCGAGCGTCTTGGCCAGCACCTCGACCTCGGCACTGCCGTAGCGGCCGCCCAGATGTTCCAGCGACGCGGCCAGCGCGAGAAACTCGCCCAGTGAATCCCAGCGCAGGTAGTCCTCTTCCAGGAACTGCTGCACGTGCTTGGGCGCGGAACCACCGGCACCGGTTTCGAAAAGGCCGCCACCAGCCATCAGCGGCACGATCGAGAGCATCTTGGCGCTGGTGCCCAGCTCCATGATCGGGAACAGGTCGGTCAGGTAATCGCGCAGCACGTTGCCGGTGACGGAAATCGTGTCCAGTCCCTGGCGGATGCGCTCCAGCGAGAAGCGCGTGGCCGCGACCGGGTCCATGATGCGGATGTCCAGCCCACTGAGGTCGTGATCCTTCAGGTAACGCTCGACCTTGCTGATCATCTGCGCGTCGTGCGCGCGCTGCGGGTCCAGCCAGAACACCGCCGGGGTATGCCGTGCGCGGCTCACCGCCAGCTTCACCCAGTCCTGGATCGGCGCATCCTTGGTCTGGCACATGCGCCAGATGTCGCCCGCTTCCACATCGTGCTGCAACAGCACGGCGCCGGCTTCGTCGAGCACCTTCACCACACCGTCGGCGGCGATCTGGAAGGTCTTGTCGTGCGAACCGTACTCCTCGGCCGCCTGCGCCATCAGGCCCACGTTCGGCACGCTGCCCATGGTCGCGGGATCGTACGCGCCATGCGCCTTGCAGTCGTCGATCACCACTTGATACACGCCGGCGTAGCTGCGGTCGGGGATCACCGCGACGATGTCCTGCAGCTTGCCTTGCGCGTTCCACATCTTGCCGGAGTCGCGGATCATCGCCGGCATCGAGGCGTCGATGATCACGTCGCTGGACACGTGCAGGCTGGTGATGCCCTTGTCGGAGTTGACCATCGCCAGACCCGGACGCTGCGCGTACTCGGCGTCGATGTCGGCCTTGATCTGCGCCTGCTGCGCTTCCGGCAGCGAGGCGATGCGCGCGTACAGATCGCCGATGCCGTTGTTCGGATTGAAGCCGACCTGCTTCAGCAGCGCGGCGTGCTTATCCAACACGTCCTTGTAGAACTCGCTGATCACCACGCCGAACATGATCGGGTCGGAGACCTTCATCATGGTGGCCTTCAGATGCACGGAGAACAGCACGCCCTGCTGCTTCGCATCGGCAATCTGCGCGTCGATGAAGCTGGCCAGCGCGCGCTTGCTCATCACCGCGGCGTCGATGATCTCACCAGCCAGCAACGCGGTCTTCGGCTTCAGCACGGTATGGCTGCCGTCCTTGCCGAACCACTCGATGCTGACGTTGCCGGCCTGCCCGATCACCGTGGACTTCTCGGTGCCGTAGAAATCGCCACCGTCCATGTGCGCGACGTGGGTTTTCGAATCCTTGCTCCATGCACCCATCTTGTGCGGATGCTTGCGCGCGTAGTTCTTCACCGACGTCGGCGCGCGGCGATCGGAATTGCCCTCGCGCAGCACCGGATTCACCGCGCTGCCCTTGACCCGGTCATAGCGCGATTTGATGTCCTTTTCCGACGCGTCCTTCGGCTCGTCCGGATACTCCGGCAACGCATAACCCTGGCTCTGCAGCTCCTTGATCGCCGCCTTCAGCTGCGGCATCGAGGCGCTGATGTTCGGCAGCTTGATGATGTTCGCCTCGGGTGTGGTGGCGAGCTGGCCCAGCTCGGCCAGGTCGTCGGCCATCTTCTGATCGTCGCGCAGGAACTCCGGGAACAGCGCGATGATGCGCCCCGCCAGCGAGATGTCGCGCGTTTCCATCTTGATGCCCGTGGTGCCGGTGAACGCGGCGATGATCGGCAACAGGGACTGCGTGGCCAGGAATGGCGCCTCATCCGTCAGCGTGTAGATGATCTTGGGCGTGGTGGACATTGTCTGATGGACCTCTCTGCTACGACATTCAGGGATGGGCTGCCACTTGGGGCCGCTGTCGCAGACGCCTCACGTCTGCGCCAGCCGGATCATTCCAGGTCACCCGGGCAAGCGTGATCGGCACTCACAAGCCTCCCATTGTCGCGTTTTCGCCGGACAGGGGAAAGCGCGGTTGCGGCGGCACGCATCATCGCAACGACAAAGGGCGCGGCATGGCCGCGCCCTGGTTGCATCCATCGCCGTCGCAGCGACTTACTTGATCGAGAAATCCTTGCTGGCGACCTGGCTGCCGTTCAAGGAAATCTCGACCTTGTAATTGCCGGCCGGGAAGCCATCCGGCTTGCTGATCATGAAGGCGGTCGTCTCCGGGCCGCTGGAGGTGAGGGTCTTGCTGTCTTCATGCACGGTCTGACCGTCCTGGTAGCTCCACTTCGCCGCCAGTGTGGCGTTGCCGTTGCCGCTGGTGTCGACCGAGGCGTAGACGGTGTCCTTCGGCGCGAAGCTGCTGCCGCTGGTGAGGACCTTGTTGTTGGCGTCCACGGTCGAGCCCAGTTCCACCGAACCGAACGTGACCGCGGCGGGCGCGTCGCTGGCAGGCGCCCCCATGGCGGTAGTGGCTGCCGGCGCCGGCTTCATGGCCGGTGCCGTGGTGGCGGCATGTGGCGGCGTGGCCGGCGGCGGCGTGGTCGATTCCTCATGCTTGCCGCAGGCACTCAAGGCCAGCACGGTTGCCAGCGCGGCGGCCAGGATCAGTGGTTGGCGAGTCATCTTCTTCATAAGGGCATCTCCTGGTGCGGGACTTCAGGGCTTGGCGGGAATCTTCAGCGTCTGGCCGACCTTGATCCGATCCGGGTCCGAGAGCTGATCGCGGTTGGCATCGAAGATCGTCTTCCACGCATTCGCGTTGCCGTAGAAGTGCACGGCGATCCGGGTCAGGTTGTCGCCGGCGACCACGGTGTAGTTCGTCGTGTCGTCAGCGGTCGAGCTGACCTGTGACTGCACGTTGCTGAAATCGGCCTTCACCGGCGCATCGGGCGCAGTGGATTGCACCCCGCCCTGCACACCGGAAAAGTCCGGCTGGTTGGTTTCGGTGCCCATGAATGCATCTCCGTTTCGGAAGAGCATTCAGTGATACGCAGCTTGCGGTTAACGGCTTGTGAGTGCGCTGCGCGTGCGTTCAGCCAATGCGTTCACGCCGGCTCGGCGCGAGGCGATGCTCATCCGGCACTGGCCCCGGCCACGAGGGTCTTGCGCTCACGTCGACGGGCACTCCAGCTTTTGCGGCGTTCGGCGAGGCACGAGAAGATCACGTACAGCGCGGGCGTGCTGAGCAGGGTGAGGCTTTGCGAGATCAGCAGGCCGCCGATCAGCGCGATACCGAGCGGGCGACGCAGTTCGGAGCCTTCGCCCAGACCGATCGCGATCGGCATGGCGGCGAGGATCGCCACCATTGTGGTCATCATGATCGGACGGAAACGCACGATGCACGCTTCGCGAGCGGCTTCGATCGGGCTCTTGCCGTGTTCGCGTTCGGCGACCAGGGCGAAGTCGATCATCATGATCGCGTTTTTCTTGACGATGCCGATCAACAGCACCAGCGCGATCTGCGCCACCACCGACAGCTCGGTGCCGGTCAGCCACAACGCCAGCAGTGCACCGACGCCGGCGGCCGGCAAGGTCGACAGGATCGTTACCGGATGGATCAGGTTTTCGTACAGCATCCCGAGCACGATGTAGACAGTGAGCACGGCGGCCAGCACCAGCCACAGCATGCCGCTCTGCGATTGCTGGAAACGGCGGAAATCACCACCTACGTTGAGCTTGATGTCGCCGGGCATGCGCATGTTGTTGGCGGTCGCCTGCACGATCTGCAGTGCCTGCCCCATGCTCACGCCGGGAGCCAGGTTGAAGCTGAGATCCATCGTGGTGTACTGGTTCTGATGGGTGATCTGCGACGGCGCCAGCCCCGGCACCTGGGTGGTGAACGCGGTGATCGGGATCATCTTGCCGCTGCTGGAGCTGACGTAGATACGATTGAGCGCGTCCGGTGTGGCGGTCTGATCGGGCAACGCGTTGACCACCACCTTATACTGGTTGATGTCCGAATAAATCGTGGTGACCTGACGCTGGCCGAACGCGTCGTACAGCGCGCCGTCGATGGTGCCGACCGACACGCCGAGCCGCGCGGCCTTGTCGCGGTCGATCACGATGTTCTGGCGCAGGCCGGCCTCGTCGACGTCGGTGCCGACATCGCGCAACTGATGATTCTTCTTCAGCTCGGCCTGCAGTTTCGGCAGCCATTCCTGCAACTGGGCCGAGTCATTGCCCTGCAGCGAGATCTGGTATTGCGCACCCTGGTTGCTGCCGCCGCCACCGCCGCTGGGCAGATCCTGGATCGGTCGCAGCCGCAGGTTGAGGTCGGGATAATTCGCAGCCTTCGCGCTCAGCCGGGCCAGCACCCCGAAGGTATCGTCCGTGCGTCCGTTGGCGCGGGTCTTCAATTCGATATTGAACGAGCCGCTGGTGCCCTGCCGGCTGCTGCCCAGGCGTGAACCCACCGAGACCACGTCCGGGTCCGCCAGCAGCATCGCGGTGAGGCGCTGCAGACGCTGCTTGCTTTCGCCAAACGAGACGGTGGCGCTGGAGCTGGCGCGGCCGCCGATCAGGCCGGTGTCCTGCGCCGGGAAAAGTCCGGTCTGGATGACCCCGAACAGAAAATAGGTGGCGACGATCAGCGCCAGCGGCGTCAGCGCGAACAACAGCGCATGCCGCAGCGAGAAATTCAGCGCCTTCGTGTAGACGCGCAGCATGCGGGCGTGGAAACCATCCAGCGCGAGGCCGAGTCGGGACGGCGGCTTCGGTTCGTCCGGGCCGTTCTGCCGGTGGCCGCTCAGGAAATGCCCGCAGAGTGCCGGCGTCAGCGTCAGCGACACCAGCGCCGACACCACGATCGCCGACACCAGGGTGACGGAGAATTCATGCATGAACATGCCGGTGACGCCACCGGCGAACAGCAACGGGATGAACACCGCGATCAGCGAGGCGGTGATCGAGACGATGGTGAAGCCGATCTCGCGTGCGCCGGCCAGGGTCGCCTGCATCCGCGTCATGCCGTCGTCGATGTGGCGAATGATGTTCTCGATCACCACGATCGCATCGTCGACCACAAATCCTATCGCGATCACCAGCGCCAGCAAGGTGAGGTTGTTGAGCGTGTAGCCGAGGATGTACATCACCACGAACGCGCCGGCCAGCGACAGCGGCACCGCCACCGCGGCGATCAGGGTGGGCGCCAGCCGGCGCAGGAACAACGCCATGGTCAGGATCACCATCGCCAGCGAGATCAGCAAGGTCGCCTGCACCTCGTGCAGCGAGGCGCGGATCGTCGGCGTGCCATCGAAGAACGGCGTCAGCTCGGTACCCGGGTGCAGATACGTGCGCAGGGTCAGCAGCTGCGCCTTGACCAGATCCACGGTGGCGATGACGTTGGCGTCGGCCTTCCGGTAGACGTACATCAGCACGGCTGGCTTGCCGCGGAACCAGGCCGCCTGGTAGGCATCCTGCTGACCGGCGTAGACATGGGCCACGTCGGACAACCGCACCGGCGTGCCTTTCCTGCTGGCGATCACCAGCTGGGCGAATTCATCGGCCGTAGTCAGCTGGGTGGTGGCGCTGATCGACATGGTGGTCTTGCCGTTGGACAGGAAGCCCTCCGGCGAGGTCACGTTGGCGGCACTCAGCGCATTGCGCAGCTGATCCGGCGACAGCCCCATCGCATTGAGCGCCCGCAGGTTCACGTCGACCCGGATCGCCGGCGTGGCGGCGCCGGCGATATCCACCGACGATATCCCCGGCAGCTGCCGCAGCCGCTGTGCCAGCAAGGTGTCGGCCACGTTGTACAGGTCGGCCGCGGATTGCGTATCCGACGTCAACGCCAGCGCGATGATCGGATCGTCGTTCGGATTCGCCTTCTGGTAGCTCGGCGCACCGTTGAGGCCGCTGGGCAGATCCGGCGCGGCCGCGTTGATCGCCGCCTGCACGTCGCGCGCGGCGGCATCCAGATCGGTGCCGTTCTGGAACATCATGAAAACCGAAGCGCCGCCCTCGGAACTGGACGAACGCATCATGTCGATGCCGGGCACCTGTCCCAGATGCCGCTCCAGCGGCGCGGCCACGGTGGATGCCATCGTGCTGGCATCCGCGCCGGCCTGGCTGGCCTGCACGAAGATCGCCGGGAACTGCATGTTCGGCAGCGCCGCCACGCCGAGCAGGAAGTAGCAGATCATGCCGCCCACGAACAGGCCCATCGCCAGCAGCGAAGTGCCGATCGGGCGGCGAATGAAGGTACCGGAGATGTTCATGGAATCAGCGTGATCGTGGAACTGGCGGCGGTATGACAGACAGCGCGTGAACGAATCATCCCGACTTCAACGTCCGAGCCACGAAAAGGTTGATGTGCTGGCCCCGCAGGGCGCCGGCACATCGGATGACGGCGCACGACACCAGCGATCGATCACGCCCTGCCGCCCGCCTGCACTTGCGCCAGTGCACGCCGCTCGCGACGCGCGGCCAGCCAGTCGGAGAAACGCTCCATGTACAGGTAGATCACCGGCGTGGTGTACAGCGTCACCAGCTGCGACAGCAGCAGGCCGCCGACGATCGATACGCCCAGCGGACGGCGCAGTTCCGAACCGATGCCGTTGCCCAGCGCCAGCGGCAACGCACCGAGCATCGCCGCGGCGGTGGTCATCATGATCGGGCGGAAGCGCAGCAGGCAGGCGCGGCGGATCGCATCGCGCGCGTTCAGCCCGGTGCGACGCGCCTCGATCGCGAAGTCGATCATCATGATCGCGTTCTTCTTGACGATACCGATCAGGAGCACGATGCCGACGATGCCATCCACCGACAGGCTCATGCCGCACATGATCAGCGCCAGCAGCGCGCCGACGCCAGCCGGCGGCAGCGTGGAGATGATCGTCAGCGGATGGATGTAGCTCTCGTACAGCACGCCCAGCACGATGTAGATCACCACGATCGCCGCCAGCAGCAACAGCACCTCGTCACCCAGCGAGGAGGTGAACTCGGCCGCCTTGCCGACGAACTCGCCGCGCACCTGCGGCGGGAAGTTGAGTTGCGCCTCGACCTGGTGGATCGCCGACACCGCATCGGACAGCGAGTAGCCTGCCGCCACGTTGAACGCCAGCGTCACCGCCGGCAGCTGCTGCTGATGGCTGACCACCAGCGGCGCGCTGGTGACCTGCGCGCTGACCAGCGAGGACAGCGGAATGGTGCCGCCGCCGCCGATCTGGAAACCGACGTTGCCGGCATTGCCGATGCCCGACGGCGTCGCCGAGTTGCTCGACTTGAGCTGGCCGAAGCTGGTCGCGTTGCTTCCGGTGAGCGCACCGTTGCCGTTGCCGCGCACGGTCAGCTTGTTCAGCAGGTCGTCACTGGAGCGGAACTCCGGCGCCACTTCCAGCACCACGCGGTACTGGTTGAGCTGGGTGAAGATGGTCGAGATCTGGCGCTGGCCGAACGCGTCATACAGCGTGTCGTCGATGCTCTGCACCGGCACGCCGAGGCGGCTGGCCTTCTCGCGGTCGATGCTGAGCTTCAGCGCATTGCCGTTGTTGGCGAGGTTGTTGTCGACATCGGACAACTCCGGCCGCTGGCGCATCGCCTGGGTCATCTGGCCGGCGTACTTGGCCAGCTCGACCGAATCCACGTCGGACAGCGAATACTGGTATTCGGTGGCGGCCACGCGGCTGTCCAGGGTGACGTCCTGCACCGGCTTCAGGTACAGCGCCACACCCGGAATATCCGCCACGGCCTGCTGCAGCCGTGGCAGCAAGGCATCCAGGCCATCGCGGCTGCCGCGATCCTTCAGCACGATGCTGAGCTGGCCCTGGTTGAGCGTGGGGTTGATCGTGCCGGCACCGATGAAGGCGGCCACGCCGGCCACCGCCGGATCCTGGCGCAGTGCCTCGGCGACTGCCTTGGTGCGGTCCTGCATCTGCGGGAACGCGATGTTGTCGTCGGCCTGCACCACGCCGGTGATCAGGCCGGTGTCCTGCTCGGGCAGCAGGCCTTTCGGGATCACGACGTACAGGAACACGGTGAGCACCACCGCCGCGCCCGCCACCAGCATGGTCAGACGCTGATGGTCGAGCACCCAGTCCAGCGAGCTCTCGTAGATACCGACGGTGCGCGACCACACCGTGCGCTTGCCCGCCGCGGCATGGCGCTCGTGCGCGTCGTCGCCTTCGGGCAACTGGTCCGGCTTGAGCAGGTAGGCACACATCATCGGCGTCAGCGTCAGCGACACCAGCATCGAGATCGCCACCGCGATGGTCAGCACCCACGCGAACTCATGGAACAGCCGACCGGTGACGCCGGGCATCAGCAGCAGCGGCAGGAACACCGCGATCAGCGACACGGTCAGCGACAGCACGGTGAAGCCGATTTCCTTCGCGCCGACCTCGGCCGCCTCCTTGCCGTCCTTGCCCTGCTCGATGTAGCGCACGATGTTCTCGATCATCACGATCGCATCGTCGACCACGAAACCGGTGGCGACGGTGAGCGCCATCAGCGAGAGGTTGTCCAGCGACATGCCGGTGAACGCCATCACGCCGAATGTGCCCAGCAGCGACAGCGGCACCGCCACCGACGGGATGATCGTCGCCCACAGCCGGCGCAGGAACACGAAGATCACCGCGACCACCAGGAAGATGGTCAGCAGCAGGGTGAATTCCACGTCGTGCACGGACGCCTGGATGGTCACCGTGCGATCGGCGAACACGTCCAGATGCACGTCAGCCGGCAGCGCGGCGCGCAGCTCCGGCAGCACGTTGCGGATCTGCGCCACCGTCTGCACGATGTTGGCGCCGGGCTGGCGGCGCACATCCAGCAGCACCGCCGGCTTGCCGTTCGCCCACGCGGCGAGCTGGTCGTTCTCGACGCCATCGACCACGTTGGCCACGTCGGACAGGCGCACCGGCGAGTTGTTCTTGTAGCTGATGATGGTGCTCTTGTACTCAGACGCATCGGACAGCTGGTCGTTGGTGCCGATCGAGTAGCTCTGCGTCTTGCCGTTCAACGTGCCCTTGGGCGCGTTGACGTTGGCCTGGGTCAACGCGCTACGCACGTCCTCCATGGTCAGGCCCAGGTTGGACAGCTGCGCCGGATTCACCTGCACGCGCACAGCCGGGCGCACGTTGCCGGCGATCGAGACCAGGCCCACGCCCTGCACCTGCGACAGCTTCTGCGCGATGATCGAGTCGGCCAGGTCGTTCACCTCGCGCAGCTGGCGGCTGGTCGAGGTGAGCTTGAGGGTGACGATCGGCGCGTCGGCCGGATTGACGCGGTTGTACACCGGCGGATACGGCAGGTTGCCCGGCAGCGTGCCCTTGGCCTGGTTGATCGCGGCCTGCACGTCCTGCGCGGCGATGTCGATGTCGCGATCCATCGCGAACTGCAGGATGATCGTGGACAACCCGGCAGAGGAATCCGAGCTCATCATGCTGAGCCCGGAGATCTGCCCCAGGTTGCGCTCCAGCGGGGTGGTGATCAGCGACGCCATCGTGTTGGCGCTGGCGCCCGGATACTGGGTGCTCACCACCAGGCTGGGCGCCTCGATCTCCGGCAAGGCGGACACCGGCAACTGGCGGTAGCCGAGGATGCCGAGCAGCAGCACCGCCACCATCAGCAGCGAGGTGGCGATCGGCCGGCGAATGAAGAGGGTCGAGAATCCCATGGCTATCCGTAACGTGGTGGAGCGGCTTCAGCCGCGATCATGGCCGCACCGCGGCCAGGTTCATCGCGATCGGGGTGCCGGCGCGTTGATCGGCGCACCGGCCCGTCATCAACGACGGCGACCACCGCCCGTGCTGTTTTTCTTGGCCTTGTCGAGCTGGGCCGCGGTGGGTGCCGCCGGCACTTCGCCCGGCTTCAGCGCATTGACCTTGCTGCCCGGCTTCAGCCGGAACTGGCCCTCGGTGACCACCTGCTCGCCGATCTTCAGACCGCTGCCGATCATCACGTGGCTGTCGCCCACTTCGCCGGCGATCACCACCGGCTGCATCTTGACCGTGCTGTCGGCCTGCACCTGATAGACATAGTCGCCATCCGGACCGCGCTGCACCGCCTGCGCCGGAATCACCAGGCCACCGTCGACCGTGTTCACCAGCAACTGCACGTTGACGAACTGGCCCGGCCACAGCTCGTTCTTCGCGTTCGGGAATTCCGACTTGAGGCGGAACGTGCCGGTGGTGGCATCGATCTGGTTGTCGATCACCTTGAGCACGCCGCCACTGGCGATCGGATGGGCGTCGGTACGATCTAGCGCGGTCACCTGCAGCACCGCGCCGTCCTGGGCGGCCGCGGCACGCACCATGTCGAGGTTCTGCTCGGGCAGGGTGAACATGATGTTGATCGGCTGCAGCTGGGTCAGCGTGACGATCGCCGTGGACGTGGTGACCACGTTGCCCGGATCCACGCCGCGAATGCCGGCCAGGCCGTCGATCGGGGAGACCACCTTGGTGTAGGCCAGCTGCACCTGGCTGTCGCGGATGCTGGCCGCGTCGGCCGCCACGGCGGCCTGGTACTGGGCCGCCGTGTTGCGCAGGGTGTCCAGATCCTGCTTGGAGATGTAGCCCTTGGCGGCCAGATCCTGGCTGCGCGCCAGATTGCTCTTCGCGGTATCCAGCAGCGCCTGGTCCTGATGCTGCTTCGCCAGCGCCTGATCATAGGCAGCCTGGTAGGTGCGCGGGTCGATCTGCGCCAGTACCTGGCCCTTCTTGACCGGCTGACCTTCGGTGAAATCGAGGCTGAGCAACAAACCGCCCACCTGCGGGTTCACGGTGATTGTGTTGAGCGCCTGCACAGTACCCAGTGCGGTCAGATAGACCGGCACGTTCTGCTTGACCACCGGCACCACGGTGACCGGCACCGGTGGCGTCTCATCCTTGCCATCCTTGCCCTTGCCCGTGGTTTGCGCCGAGGCCGAGCCGGCCGATTTGTGCAACAGACGGAAACCCACGACGGCCACGACGATCACGGCAATAACGATCAACGCGATCTTCCAAAAACGCGACATGTAAAACTCCTGGACTTAACGGTGCGGTCAACCGGCACTCAACGACGCAGTATGCGTCTGCAGATGTGTCTGGCGTTTGTCAGGCCGTACCGCTTTGGAACAGCACCGGGAAACGCCTTTCGGGAGGAGAGCATAGGGGCAGTTGAACGAACTTGAACAATGCCGGTTGACAGGGGTAAGGCATGACCGATGGCACGGCTGACGGCCCATCCTCAGGCGCCGCGCGGGCTGCGCAGGCAGCCGTGCCAGCAATGCCACCTCACCACGCCGGCCTGAAACTTGCCGCGCGCTTCGTTTATAATCCGCGACTGGTTGTCGTCCGACCCCGACCTCGGAGTCTGGCGGCACGTGATATTCGTGTCGTACATCTTTGGGTACGACAATCCACACCGGGATGAGTTCGCCAGACCGGTGCAACAGTACAGGCAATTCAGGCAGGTCGGAGCCGCCATCGTGGCGTTCCGCGCTGCCCACTGACAGGAGTACGTGCGTGAGCGGTCCCATGAGCAAATCCGATCAGAGCGTCTTGCGCCAGTTTTCGGTCATGATCGGCGGTCTGGCGGTACTGACGGTGGTGCTGATCTTCACGGCACTAGCGATCTACGAGCACGCGCCGCAGGAAACCAACCCTGAACAGTCGGCGAAGGTCACCGCGCGGATCGCGCCGGCCGGTGCCGTCTACGCCGGCAACACCGGTCGCGCCGCGATGCAGGCGGCTGCCGATGCCGCCGCCAAGGCCGCTGCCTCGCAGGTCGCCTACGGCGGCACCACCGACGGCAAGGCGATCTTCGATCACTTGTGCACCAGTTGCCACACCTCCGGCGTGGCCGGCGCACCCAAGGTGGGCGACAAGGCCATGTGGAGCCCGCGCCTCGCCGAAGGCGTCGACACCCTGATCAAGCATGCGATCGAGGGTTACCACGGCCCGGACGGCAACTTCATGCCGGCGAAGGGCGGCAACCCAGCGCTCACCGACGAACAGGTGACGAACGCCGTGCACTGGATCGTCGATCAGGCGAAGTAAGTCGCCTGATCCAGCAAGCTTTCGCCAAACGCCGCCCACCGGGCGGCGTTTTCGTTTGCCCCTTCTCCCTTTGGGGAGAAGCTTGGGATGAGGGGCGGGTGCTCGCGGGGAACCCACCCACTCATCCCATTTGCACCGCAACCCACTCCCGCGCAAACGCCTGCAGCTGCGGAAAGAACGCGTCGAAACGCTCCTGCAACGCAAGCTCCCGCTGCACCAGCACCGGCAACGCCGAATCCAGCGGATTGGCGCGACTGAGCCGTTGTCCGATCCCCGCCAGCGCATGGCCCAGTACGGCGCGATCCGCATAACCAGCCGGCAGCCCATGCGCGTCCATATAACCGCGGAACTGTCGCAACGCCGGCGGCAGCAGGGCATCGTGCCGATGCAGTAACGCACGCAGTGCCTCGGAACAGTCCTGCAGCCGCCGCGTGCTCCAGCGCGGAAAATCCCGTGCCAGGCAATGGTCGAACCACATGTCCAGCAGGATCCCGGCATAGCGCCGGTAGGGCGACGGCAGCAGCGCCTTGGCCGCCAGCACCTCGGGATGGGCGTCGGTATACACGTCGATCGCGCGATGCAGGCGGATGCCGGCGATCACCCGCGGCGGGAACAACTCGGGATCGGGCTGGCCGTGCACGAAATCGCCCAGCATGCCGCCCAGCTGCAGCCACTCGTCGTCGCCGGCCAGCAGCGCATGTGCCAGATGGTTCATTGGCTGCGCCCACGGCGGCAAATCGCAGCGGCGGTTATCATCATGTACATGAATCCCACCGAGCTCCCCGCCGACCCTGCCAGCTTTCCTGATGTCGCCGCCAGTTTCATGCTCGACGGTCCCACCGGCAAGCTCGAAACCATCAGCGATGTCGCCGAGCCGGCCTGCGCGCGCCGCGGCGTCGCGGTGATCTGCCACCCGAATCCGGTGCAGGGCGGCACCATGCACAACAAGGTGGTGACGATGGTCGAGCGCGCGCTGCGCGAATCCGGACTGGACACCGTGCGTTTCAACTTCCGCGGTACCGGCGCCTCAGAGGGCGTCTATGACAACGGCGACGGTGAAGGCGATGACCTTGCCGCCGTGGTCGCCTGGGTGCGCCGCACGCGACCGGACGATGCGCTATGGCTGGCCGGCTTCTCGTTCGGCAGCTACGTCACCATCCGCAACGCCGCCAGGCTGCAGGCCAGGGCGCTGATCAGCATCGCCCCGCCGGCCGGTCGCTGGTCGTTCGCAACGCTCACCCCGCCCGGCTGTCCCTGGCTGGTGGTGATGGGCGAGGAAGACGAAGTGGTCGAGCCGCAGGCCGTGTTTGACTGGATCGACGGCCTCGAGGTGCCGCCGGAACTGGTGCGCATGCCCGAGACCGGCCACTTCTTCCATCGCCGGCTGATGGATCTGCGGGGTGCCGTGAAACACGCCGCGCGCGACTGGCTGCCGCCACCACGCCAGCCGTGAAGCCTGTCGCCCATCGCGCCCGACGCTCGCCCAACCATCCCATCCAAGACGCCGTTCCATGAGTGAAACCCCGCCGCTCGCGCCCAGTGCGCGCTACCAGGAAGGCGTCGCCGCGCACCGCTGGGAGTCCGACCCGACCCAGCTGGCGCTGCTGCCCGAGTTCGATCGCATGCATGCGGCATTGTGCGTGCAGCCCGAAACAAGCAACGGTTTGTTTGGACGACTGAAATCCCTGCTCGGCAACGAGTCGCCCGAAGCAGTGCCCGGCCTGTACCTGTGGGGCACGGTCGGCCGCGGCAAGACCTTCCTGATGGACCTGTTCGTGGCCAGCCTGCCGCACGGGGTCGCGTTGCGCCGGCACTACCACCGCTTCATGGGCGAGGTGCACGAGAGCCTGCGCGCACTGGGCGAGCGGCAGAGTCCGCTGATCGATGTCGCGGCCGAGCTCGCCTCCCGCTGCCGTGTGCTGTGCCTGGACGAGTTCCTGGTCAACGACATCGGTGACGCGATGATCCTGGCCAACCTGCTCGATGCGCTGTTTGCGCGCGGCGTGACCCTGGTCACCACCTCCAACACCGCGCCGGCGAACCTGTACAGGGACGGCCTGCAGCGATCGCGCTTCCTGCCCGCGATCGCACTGATCGAACAGCGCTGCCACGTGGTCGAGATGGCCTCGTCGCGCGACTGGCGCCTGCGCGCACTGACCCAGGCGCCGGTGTATCTCACCCCGCCCGGTGCCGAAGCGCATCGCGCGCTGGAACGCATCTTCGCCAGCCAGGCCAGCGGCACGGTGCAGCAGGACGGCGCACTGCACATCAACGGCCGCGACATTCCCTATCGCAAGCGCGCCGACAACATCCTGTGGTTCGATTTCGATGCCTTGTGCGAAGGCCCGCGCGCGGTCGCCGACTACATCGCGCTGGCCAAGGCCGGTCCGGCGATCATCATCGCCAACGTGCCGCAGTTCAGCATCTACAGCGAGGACGCGGCGAAGCGCTTCGTGCAATTGGTGGACGAGTTCTACGACCGCCACGTGAAACTGGTGCTGTCCGCCGCCGCGCCGATCACCGAGCTGTACGACGGCGAGCGCCTGCGCGCCGAATTCGGCCGCACCGAATCGCGCCTGATCGAGATGCAGAGCGAGGAGTACCTGGCGCTGGGGCATCGGGCCGAATGAACCGACGCGGCTGAACTGCTAACGTGCCGCTGTCCCTCACTGCCGGAACCGCCCATGTCGACCCTCCTCGCCCTCGCCCTGCTGCTGAGCGCACCGCAGGGAACCTCCGGCGACAGCTTCGCCTCGCGCGTGACGCAGGGCAAACTGGTCGAGGCCGGCAACACCGGCCCGGCCTATCAGAAGCAGTTGTGGAGCCGCATCACCGATTCGTCCGCCGCCGCCCTGAAAGCCTGCATCGCCAGCAACGCGCCGGCGGACAAATCGCCGTTCACCGTGGTCGCCGACGTCGCGCCGGACGGCAAGCCGCACCGGATCGACGTGCAGCCGGCCACGCCGGTCGCCAACTGTTTCGCCACCCGCCTGGGCAAGATGACGCTGCCGGCGCCGCCGACGCTGCCGGACCGCGCCAGCTATCCGATCGAGATCGATGTGAGCATCGTACCGTGAGTCGGTCGGCGCACTGCACTCAGTCGAGGTAAGTGAGCCTGCCGTCATGGCCCGCATCCTGATCCCGCTGCCGCGCCGCGACTTCGATCCGTCGGAAGTCGCGGTGAGCTGGCGCACGCTGCACGACGCGGGTCACCAAGTAATCTTCGCCACACCGGACGGACAGGCCGCCAGGGCCGACGAACTGATGGTCAACGGCGTGGGCCTCGATCCCTGGGGCTGGCTGCCGGGACTGAACCGGCTGCGTCTGGTCGGTCTGCTGCTGCGCGCGAACGCCGATGCGCGCAAGGCCTACGCGGCACTGCGGCAGGACGCCGCGTTTCGCACGCCACTGCGATGGGATGCGCTGGACACGGCGATGTTCGATGGCTTGCTGTTGCCCGGCGGCCATCGTGCACGCGGCATGTGCGAGTATCTGGAGAGCCCGCTGCTGCAGGCGCTGGTCGCCGCCTGCTTCGCCACCGGCATGCCGGTGGCGGCGATCTGTCACGGTGTGCTGCTGGCCGCGCGCAGCCGCGCGGCGAATGGCAAGTCGGTACTGTTCGGTCGCCGCACCACCGCGCTGACCTGGGCGCTGGAACGCAAAGCGTGGGCGACCGCACGGATCACCCGCTACTGGGATCCGCACTACTACCGCACCTATCGCGAAGCACCCGGCCAGCCCGCCGGCTACGTGTCGGTGCAGCAGGAAGTCACGCGTGCGCTGGCCGCGCCGACCGACTTTCTCGACGTACCCCGCGATGCGCCGGACTACCGGCGCAAGACGAACGGGCTGGCCCGCGACAGCGAGCGTGATGCCTCACCGGCCTTCGTGGTGCGCGACGGCAATTATCTCTCCGCGCGCTGGCCCGGCGACGTGCATCGTTTCGCGCGGGAGTTCTCGGCGATGTTCGGCGCGCCGTAGCTGCGGGCTTTTACAACGTGGTGGTGCCCGGATGCGTCCGCTGGAAACGGCGGTGATGGATCAGCAGGCCGCTGAAGTAGACGATGTAGTAGCCGACCAGCAGGCCGACCACCAGCATGGTCAATGGACTATAGGTGTAATTTGCCGGGTAGCCTGCTGCCTGCGCGGCGGCGGAGACCTGCTGCATCTGCATGAAACGCCATATCAGCCGGCCGAGCAGCAACGCGGTCAGCAGAGCGCCGATCCACGGGTTCGGCACGTAGCAGTCGCCCTTGACCGGATCGACTTCGAAGCGGGTGAGCCTGAGCCCGACGGTGCCGATCAACGCACCGATCAGCGCACCGGCGGCCAGTCCCTCGAGCAGCTGGATGCTGTGAAAGCCGGCGAGGCTCAGCAGAGCCCCAACGATCGCAAATACCGCGATGCGCGCGATCATCCGCTTGCGCTGAATTGGTTGGCGCCCGAACTGGCGGCTCACGCGCCGCCACACGATCCAGGCCAGCAGCGGCAGCATGATCAGGTAGTTGGTCATATGGACAGGCATCGTCGGCACCATGGGATGGACTGCGTCCAGCTTAGTCGAGCGAACGGTGGCTGACGACTGACGTTTGTCATCCTTCGGCCGGACATCACGCCGGTGCTCAGCCGTTGCCCATCTGCTCGGCCAGCGATCGCGTCCGTTCCGTCACCGTGTTGCCAGTATGCAGGGTCGACTTGCGCTCGATCAGCATCAACAGACATTCCGCCGACGCGACCGGGTTGTGCCTGACGCCCCTGGGCACCACGAACATCTCGCCTTCGGCAAGCTCGACTTCGCCGTCATCCATCTCGATGCGCAGCTGACCCTCGAGTATCAGGAACAACTCATCCTCCTCGTCATGGCTGTGCCAGCCGAACGTGCCGAGTACCTTGGCCACCTTGATGTAGGAGTTATCGAGCTCGCCGATGATGCGCGGCGACCAGTACTCGGCCAGCGCGGCGGCGGCGTTCCTCGGCGAAGTGGCGTGCGGCATGCCGGTACTACTTCGCCTTGCCCTGGTTCGCCACCGCGGCCATCTTCGCCGCGATCGCGTCGGCGTCGCCGAGGTAGTAATGGCGCAGCGGCTTGAGATGCTCGTCGAACTCGTACACCAGCGGCACGCCGTTGGGGATGTTCAGCTCGACGATGGCCTCGTCGGAGATACCGTCCAGATACTTCACCAGCGCGCGCAGCGAGTTGCCGTGCGCGGCCACCAGCACGCGCTGGCCGGCGCGGATCGCCGGCGCCAGCACCTCATGCCAGTACGGCAGCACGCGGGCCACAGTGTCCTTCAGGCATTCGGTGTCGGGAATCTCTTTCGGATCGAGCGTGGCGTAACGCGGATCGTGCACCGACTCGTTCGCGCCGCGCTCCAGCGGCGGCGGCGGGATGTCGTAGCTGCGGCGCCAGATCTTGACCTGGTCCTCGCCGTACTTCGCCGCCGTCTCGGCCTTGTTGAGGCCGGTCAGCGCGCCGTAGTGGCGCTCGTTGAGGCGCCAGTCGGTGACGACCGGCAGCCACATCAGGCCCATCGCATCCTGCACGCCCCACAGCGTGCGCACCGCGCGCTTGAGCACCGAGGTGTGCGCCACGTCGAAGGTGTAGCCGTCCGCCTGCAGCAGCCGCCCGGCTTCCTGCGCCTCGGCCATGCCCTGCGCGGTGAGATCGACGTCGGCCCAGCCGCTGAAGCGGTTGTCGAGGTTCCACTGGGATTGGCCGTGACGGATCAGTACGAGCTTGTGCATCGGGGTGCTCAACATGGATGAAATGAACCGGGAATGGTGCAGGCCCGCCCCGGCATCGTCAAATGCGGCCCCTGCCACAGGTCATGCTAAACCCGCGGCGCGGGCGGAGCATCCTAATGCCACTAACCACCCCGCTACCCAAATCAAATACGGAGATTGCCATGCGTCGTTCCCCGACGGTTCTCATCCTCACCGCCCTCGCACTGGGCTTGCCGCTGCTGGCGAGCGCACGCGACAACGATATCGACAAGGTCAACGGCACCGTGCAGGTCGAGGCCGGCCAGCAGGTCGGTGACGTCAGCACCGTCAATGGCGCAGTGCATATCGCCGGCGGCGCCAGCGTGCACAAGGCCAGCACCGTCAACGGCTCGGTCGAGCTGGGCGACAAGGCGCAGGCCAGCGAACTGGGCACGGTCAACGGCGCGGTCAGCATGGGCAGTGCCAGCCGGGTCAGCGGCGAAGTAAGCACGGTCAACGGCAGCATTCGCCTGGCGCAGGGCGCCGATGTCGGCGGCAAGCTCGGCAACGTCAATGGCGCCATCGCGCTGGACAACGCCCATGTGGCCGGTGGCATCGAGACGGTCGGCGGCGACATCACCGTCGGTGCGAACTCGCACGTCGAGGGCGGCATCCTGGTCGACAAGCCCGGCGGCTGGTTCAACCACAACAGCCGCACGCCGGTGGTGGTGATCGGCCCGCGCGCGGTGGTGCAGGGCACGCTGGAGTTCCGGCGCGAGGTGGTGCTGAAGGTCAGCGACAGCGCGCAGATCGGCCCGGTCAAGGGCGCCACGCCGGTGAAGTTCAGCGGCGCGATGCCGACCAACTGAGTTCCCCAACCACGGCCCCGTCGTCATGGCGGGGCCGTTCTTTTACAGCCAGTCGCGCGGCTTCAGATAATCGGCCAACCGTGCCTCGGCCGAACCGGCTTCGGGCGCATACGCGTACTCGAAGCGCACCCGCGGCGGCAGGCTCATCAGGATCGACTCGGTACGCCCGCCGGACTGCAGGCCGAACAGTGTGCCGCGGTCGTAGACCAGGTTGAACTCCACGTAGCGGCCGCGCCGGTACAGCTGGAACTCGCGCTCGCGCTCGCCGTACGGCGTGTCCTTGCGACGCTCGACGATCGGCAGATACGCATCGAGGAAGCCCTCGCCCACCGCGCGGGTGAACGCGAAGCAGCGCTCGAAGCCGCCCTCGTTGAGATCGTCGTAGAACAGGCCTCCGACGCCGCGGGTCTCGTCGCGGTGTTTCAGGTAGAAATACTCGTCGCACCACTGCTTGTAGCGCGGATAGACGTCCGCGCCGTACGGCCCGCACAGATCGCGCGCCACCGAGTGCCAGTGCAGCACGTCTTCATCCACCGGATAGAACGGGGTGAGATCGAAGCCGCCGCCGAACCACCACACCGGTTCCACACCTTCCTTGCTGGCCTCGAAGTAACGCACGTTCGCGTGCGTGGTCGGCACGTGCGGATTGTTCGGATGCAGCACCAGCGAGACGCCGGTGGCGATGAAACTGCCGCCGGCCAGCTCGGGCCGGTGCGCGGTGGCGCTGGGCGGCAGCTGGTGGCCACTGACGCGCGAGAAGTTGACGCCGGCCTGTTCGAACACGGCGCCATCGCGCAGCACGCGGGTACGCCCACCACCGCCGGCGGCGCGCTGCCACGCGTCTTCCTCGAAGCGCGCGCTGCTGTCGACCTGCTCGATCGCGGCGCAGATGCGATCCTGCAGCCCGCGCAAGAAGGTTTCGGCAAGATCCGCCTGCTGGCTCATCGTCTGGCTCGTCGGTTGATTGGCGCAAGCTTAGCAAGTGCATCGGCGCGCACGGCTGCGGCGCAGCGTCACGCCGGCCTGCTCCAGGTCAGCTGATCCGCTCGTGCATCCGCCGATGACCGATCAACTGCGCCCAGCGCAGGCCCAGATCGGTCCACATCACGAAGCCCGCCTCGACCAGCAGCAGACCCAGATAACGCCCATGCCACGAGATCGCCGGCTCGGCGGCGATCGGCACAACGTCGAGACCCAGCCGGCGCGCCAACAACAGGCAGCGGGCAAGATGGTAACGACTGGTGATCAGGGCCACCGGCGGCAACTCGGCACCATCCGTTTGCGCCTGCAACAGTTGGCGCGCCTGACGCAGGTTCTCCAGTGAATCGATCGAATCCTGCTCCAGTTCCACCCGCACGCTGGTGGACAGACCGTGTTGCTGCAGCCATGCGTGACCGGCCGCCGCCTCGCTGCACCGACCACCGCTGCCGCCGCCGAGCAGCAGGACATGGTCGGTCTTTCCCTGCTGAGCCAAGGTCAGCACGCGGTGCAGGCGCAGCTGGTAATCGTGCTCCGGCGCATCATTCTCGAGCCGACGACCAAACACCAGCGCAATCATCCGCCGCGGCGGCGCCAGCGGACTGCGCGCGGCGACACGGCAGACATGGATCAGGTAACCCAGCCAGACCAGGCCGGCACTGAGCACCACCACCAGCAACGTCACCACGGCCGCGTGCTGGATGTCGTGGTCACGCAGATAGCGCCAGGGACTTCGTGCTGCGGGCATGGAGGGGAACGGTACGGGTGCTGGGAAGGACACCAGCTTAGCCGCCCGGCCCCGTATTCGCGGCACCTTCATGCGATCACGCTCACGCTGAACGCCCGTCTGTGCGGTGACCGCCCGCAGGCTAGGCAAGCTACGGGGTGCCCGCTAGGCTTTCCTGATGCCTGATTTGATGCCACCTCTCGCGGTCACTGCGTACACCGCCACTTCCGCCATCGGCCACGGTCGCGTCGCACATCTCGACGCGTTGCGGGCTGCACGCAGCGGATTGCGTCCGAACGATTTCAGCAGCGCGCCACTGGCCTGCTGGATCGGTCGCGTCGCCGGCGTGGAAGACAACACCCTGCCCGCCGCCCTCGACGCCTGGGCATGCCGCAACAACCAACTGGCCTGGCTCGGTCTGAACCAGGACGGCTTCCTCGATCACGTGCGGGTCGCGCGTGAACGCTACGGCGCCGGCCGCATCGCACTGCTGCTGGGCACCTCCACCGCCAGCATCGGCGCCACCGAGGAGGCCTACCGCCGGCTCGACCCGGACGGCGGTTTTGCCGACGACATGCTGCGACCGGCGATCCACGCGCCGCATTCGCTGGCCGCCTTCGTGGCGGCCACGCTGCAACTGGAAGGTCCGTGCCTGACGATTTCCACTGCCTGCTCGTCCAGCGCCAAGGTGTTCGCCAACGCCGAGCGGATGATCCGACTCGGCCTGATCGATGCCGCGGTGGTCGGTGGCGTGGATACCTTGTGCGACAGCGTGCTGTTCGGCTTCAACGCGCTGGAGCTGGTGTCACCCGCACCGTGCCGGCCGTTCGATGCCGCGCGCAACGGCATCTCGATCGGCGAAGCGGCCGGCTTCGCCTTGCTGGAACGGATCGACACCGCGCCCGACGCACCGCAACTGCTCGGCTACGGCGAAGCCAGCGACGCGCACCACATGTCCACGCCGCATCCGGACGGACTCGGCGCCGAGCTGGCGCTGCGTGACGCACTGGCCCGCGCCGGCCTCGATGCGACCCAGGTCGACTACATCAACCTGCACGGCACCGCCAGCCAGAAGAACGACGAGGTGGAAGCCGCGCTGGTCGGTCGCGCGTTTCCGGCGCGTACACGGGCCAGTTCCACCAAGGGTTTCACCGGCCATACGCTGGGGGCGGCCGGGATCGTCGAGGCCACCATCGCATTGCTGGCGATTGAGCACGGCCTGATTCCCGGCAACCTCGGCGGCGATACGCCCGATCCGATCTGCGGCGCGTCGTTCGCCTGGCGCAACGAACAGCAGCGCGTCGACGTGGCGCTCAGCAATTCGTTCGGCTTCGGCGGCAACAACGCCTGCCTCGCGTTCGCCCGCGCGGGATTCGTCGCATGAATGCGCTGCGCGTCTATGTGGAAGGCGTCGGCCTGTGGTCGCCGCAACTGGCCGACTTCGCGGCACTGCAGGGCCTGCTGGCCGGTGCCACGCCGGCACCGCCGCCGGGCCGGCCCGCCGCCGCCACGCTGCCGCCGAACGAACGCCGGCGTGCACCGGAAAGCGTGCTGCTCGCGGTCGAAGTGGCCGGGCAAGCGGTGGCGATGAGCGGTCGCGACGCCGCCACGCTGGCCTGTGTCTTCGCCTCCTCGCATGGCGACCAGCCGATCACCGATTACATGTGCGCCACGCTGGCGCAGGTGCCGGCCGAGCTGTCGCCGATCCGTTTCCACAATTCTGTGCACAACGCGGCGGTCGGCTACTGGACCATCGCCACCGATTGCCACGCACCGTCCACCGCGGTGGCCGCGCAGCGCGCCAGCTTCGGTGCCGGCCTGCTCGAAGCGACCAGTCAGGTGCTGACGGAGCAGCGCGCCGTGCTGCTGGTCTGCAGCGATACCGCCGGCAGCGGACCACTGGGCGAAGTCACCGGCTGCCACCAGCCGTTCGGCTGCGCGCTGGTATTGGCGCCGCGGCGCAGCAGCGCGACGCTGGCCCGACTCGATCTGCAGCTGACCCCGCCACAGCCGGACACGCCACTGGACGAACCGTTGGCCGGCTGGCGCGACGACAACCCGTCGGCCGCCGGCTTGCCGCTGCTGGCCCTGCTGGGCCGCGACCAGGGACGCTGCCAGCTGGCGGCCGCCGCTACACTGGGACTGCAGATCGACATGGATCATGTCTGAAAAGGAGCTGGCCGCTTGAACACCGATGTCGCGCGCTGGTGCGTGCTGATTCCCTGCCTCAACGAGGAAGCCGCGATCCAGTCGGTGATCGAATCTGTGCTGGCGCTGGGCGCACCGGTGATCGTGATCGATGACGGCTCCGACGACCGCACGCCGGACATCGTCGCCGCGTTGCCGGTAACTCTCCTGCGCCATGGCGAGCGACGCGGCAAGGGCGAGGCATTGCGCCACGGCTTTCGCGAGGCGCTGCGGCAAGGCTACGATGCGGTGCTGACGATGGATGGCGACGGCCAGCATCTGGCCCGCGACATCCCGCGCATCGTGGCGGCCGCCACGCAATACCCGGACCACATCGTGATCGGTGCGCGCCTGCTCGATCGCGAACAACAGCCGAAGGCCCGCCGCCGCGCCAACGCCGTCGCCGACTGGGGCATCTCGTGGGCCTGCGCGCAACCGATCGCCGACACCCAGAGCGGCCAGCGCTGGTATCCGCGCGCGGCGCTGGACTTGGTCGACCTGCCGGCGGAGAACTTCGTGTTCGAGGCGGCAATCCTGATCGCCGCCTCGCGCGAGAAAAAGCTCGGCGTGGTCTCGGTGCCGATCGCCTCGCGTTACCACGGCGAGTTCCGCCTCAGCCATTTCCATCCGGTCGGCGATGTCACCCGCATCACGCTCTACACGATCGGCCGGGTCTTTCACTACGGCAACGTCATGGCCAGTCATCGCCGTTCGCTCGCCGCGCCGATCGTCGTCCACCACGCGACCGACTGACGGCATGGGCCACGCGCTGCTGCTGGTGCAGTTGGTGGTGATCCTGCTCACCGCGCGCGGACTGGCCTGGCTGCTGCGCTGGATCGGCCAGCCGCCGGTGATCGGCGAGATGATCGCCGGCCTCGCGCTGGGCCCACTGGTGTTCGGCGCACTGGCGCCGGCGTGGCAGGGCTGGCTGTTCGCGCCGGCCAGCCTGCCGGCGCTGGACGGGCTGAGCCAGATCGGCCTGGTGCTTTTCATGTTCATCGTCGGCGCCGAGCTGCGCCTGCCCGGCGGCGTGCGGCAGACCTTGCGCGCGGCCGGCGCGGTCGGCGGACTCGCGGTGTTGCTGCCGATCGACCTCACCCTGCTGATCACGCCGATGCTGTATGCGCGCTACGCACCGGTCGGCGTCGCATACTGGCCGTTCGCGCTGTTCATGGCCGCGTCGCTGGCGATCACCGCCATGCCGGTGCTGGCACGCATCCTGAAGGATCGCCATGTCACGCATACGCCGGTCGGCCAGCTGGCGCTCACCGCGGCCGCGATGGCCGACGTGCTGGCGTGGATCCTGCTCGCGCTCACCGTCGCGCTGATCTCCGCGCACGGCGACTGGGCGCCGTTCTGGCGCAGCGTGCTCGGCGTCGGCGCGATGCTGGCGCTGTGCTTCGGCGTGCTGCGGCCGCTATTGCGGCGCTGGCTGACGCGGCACGCGGCCGATGGACGTCCGGCCGGCGGCGTGCTCGCCGTGCTGCTGATCGGTGCGCTCGGCTGCGCCGCGATGACCGAATGGCTGCATCTGCATGCGGTGTTCGGTGCCTTCGTGTTCGGCCTGAGCCTGCCGCGCGACGACGCGCTGCTGGCCGGGTTGATCGAGCGGCTGGAGCATGTCGCGGTGATCGCGCTGATGCCTGTGTTCTTCGCGCTGACCGGCCTGAGCACCAGCGCCGATGCGTTCCACCGCGATGCGCTCGGCGCATTCGCGCTGATCCTCGCCGTCGCGGTCGCTGGCAAGGTGCTTGGCGGCGCACTCGGCGCACGCCTCGGCGGTCATGGCTGGCGCGACAGCTTCGCTGTCGGCTCGCTGATGAATGCGCGCGGCATGGTCGAGCTGATCGTACTGAAGATCGGTCTCGATGCCGGCGTGATCGGCCACGAGATGTTCACCCTGCTGCTTCTGATGGCGATCGTCACCACCATGATGAGCACGCCGATGCTGCGGTACTTCAGCCGTCACTGGCGAAGTGACGCTGCCTAGCCCATCCCGCCGTTGACGCCGATCACCTGGCCGTTGATGTAGCCGGCGGCGTCCGAACACAGGAACGCGACCAGCGCGGCAACCTCTTCCGGCTTGCCGGCACGCTGCGCAGGTACCACCTCGCGGATGCGTTCGGGCGGAAACGCCGCGTCGGCCATGCGTCCCTCGATCACGCCGGGCGCGACCACGTTGACGGTGATGCCGCGCGAGGCCATCTCGCGTGCCAGCGACTTGCTCGCACCATGCAGCGCCGCTTTCGCCGCCGCGTAATTGGTCTGTCCGCGATTGCCCAGCTGCGCCGCCACCGAACTGAGCGACACGATGCGGCCGAAGCGTGCGCGCGCCATCGGCAGCAGCAGCGGCTGGGTGACGTGGAAGAAGCCGTGCAGCGAGACGTCGATCACCCGATGCCATTGTTCGTCGCTCATACCGGCCATCGGTGCGTCGTCGTGCACGCCGGCGTTGTTGATCAGCGCATGGATCGGCCCTTCGCTCAGCAGCACATCCAGCGCGGCGCGGGTCACATCGGCGTCGGTAACGTCGAACGCGATCGCCTGCGCGCTGCCACCGACTGCGCGGATCGCCGCCGCGGTTTCCTCGGCCCGGGTCAGACTCTGATGGCCATGCACGATCACCTGCCAGCCGGCGCCGGCGAGCGCGTGGCAGATCGCTTCGCCAAGTTCACCGCTGCCGCCGGTGACGAGTGCGCGACGTGAACTCATGGCTTCGGACATGGCGGGACTCGTTGGATGCTCAGGTGACAGGATGGATCACGGCAGCGCGGCCACTGGCAAGCAGCCGGCTGCGGTGTTCGACACGAAAAGCATAGTGCGCTCCGCCGTCGTCGGCATAAAGACATTCGGCATGGACGTCCAGATGGCCGTCCAGTCGATCGACGTATTCCTCGAACAACTGCACGTCGCGCAGGCTGACCAGCCGGCCAGGGCGCACTTCCACGATGCCGCGCGAACGCGCCAGCAGGGCGCCATGCACCGCCATCGCCTGCGCGCCGTATTCGGCCAGGTGCACCGCGTGCAGACCCTGCGTGCCGCGCAGCGGATTGTCGGCGCACGCATGCCCGGTGCTGACCGCATGGATCGTGCTAGCGTCCCACGCCTGCACCGCATCGAGCAGGCACATCGTGCCGGCGTGCGGAATCAGTGGTGCCCAGTCAGTCTTCGGCAGCATGCGGGGCCATCAGGATCGACAGGCAGAAGTGGAACGCCACGCCGAGGCTCACGGTGAGCCCGATCGCGCGCAGCACCGGAATCGTCGCCCACGCCAGCATGCCGAATACCAGCAGTGCGGACAGCACGCACACGAGGGTCGCGTGCAGGGTGCGTCGCTGTTCGGCCGGATCGCCGGTATCGCGCTCGAAGAACAGCGCGTAGTGCAGGCCCAGGCCGCCAGCGAGGATCAGCGCGACCAGGTGGAACAGCGAGATCTCCACGCCGGCCACGCGCTCCACCGCCAGCACCAGGAACGTCGCCAGCGTCATCGGCGCCAGCACATGCCACGCGCGACGCAAGCTGCGCAAGGCGAACGTGATGGTAAACACCAGCAAGAGCGCGGCGACCAGCAAGGCCTGCAGGATGCGCGTGCGGTAGTCGACCACCAGCGATTCGCTCGCTGCCTTCAGGTCGAGCAGGCGCACCGTGCCCTTGGTATTTTCACCGAGCGCTTGCAAGGCGGCCACGTCATGCACACCGCTGACCGTACCCAGCCCGAGCCAGTGCCCGTCGCGCTGCACAAGCATCGCGGCGAGTCGCTGGCCCAGCGGCGTCTGCGCATAGTGCTCCGGCGTCAGTGGCGGCAGCGCGCGCGCTGCCTGCACATCGTCGAGGAACGGCTGGAACAGATCGGGACGGAATGGCAGGCCCTGCAGCGCTTCGTGCAAGGACTGCTGCAGCGTGGCGCGATCGGGCAATGCTTGCTGACGCGCCTGCTGCAACGCCACCGTCGGCAGATAGCGCGATGGCAGTTCCAGCGCATCGACCGCATGTTTCGCCACCAGCGCATCGACCTGTGGCTGCAACTGTTCAGACAGTGCCAGCACGCCTTGTTCGCTCGATGCCTGCAGCACCAGCAGGTAGCGCACATCCGGTGCGCCGAGCGCCTCGCGCAGGCGCGCGTCGTGCTGCAGCATGTCCTGCGGCAACGGGGTCAGCGCGGCGAGGTTGTTCTGCCAGAATGAGCCACGCGCGAAAACCAGCATCAGCACGATCGCCAGCGCCACCACGACGGGAATCCAGCGTGGCCGCGGCAGGCGGTCGACGAACGCGCGCGCATGCGCCAGCCAGCGCATGCCGGCGACATCGCGCACGCGCACCGGCAACAGATGCGACAGCAGGTAGCGGGTGCTGAAGCCGGCCACCAGCAAACCGACGATGGTGAACACCGCCAGCTGCTTCAGGCCGTTCACGCCCGACGCGTAGAACGCCAGGTAGGCGATGCAGGCCGAAGCGATCGCGGTCAACAGCAGCGGCCACAAAGCGCGCACGCTCTGCACCGCATCCTCCCCCGCGCGGCGATGGCTGAGCACGCGGATCGGGTATTCCTGAGCCACGCCGAGCAAGGTGAAACCGAACGCCAGGGTGATGCCGTGCACTTCCGAAAACGCCATGGTCAGCGCGGCGATACCGGCCAGCGCGGCACTGGCGATCGGCAGCGCCGACAACAGCAGCGAGCTGAAGCTGCGATACGCCAGCAGCAGCAACGCGATGAAGCCGACGGTGGAGATGCGCCCGATCCAGTCGGCCTGATGCCGCGTCTGCGCACCGACCACCACGCTGAAATAACCCGGGCCGCTCAATTCGAGTTTCGCGCCGGCACTGCCGGGCAACGCATGGAACGCGCTTTCGATACCGTCGATCGCCTGCTGCTGCGCACCCGGATCGAAACCCGCAGCGACCGTCTGCACCAGCAGCAAGGCTTCGTTCTGCGGCGAGAACCACACGCCCTCGCGTACTTCCGGCGACTTCGCTGGTGCCCACAACTCGGCCAGCTTCAACACTTCCAGCGTGGGATCGCGCGGCAGCAGACCTTTCAGCAAGCTCGCCGCCGGCGAAGACAAATCATCCAGCCGCTGCTGCAACTGATCGGCCAGATACGCTTCATCCAGCGGCTGCGCATCCAGCGTCGGCGACAACAGGTAGCGATACGGCAGCAGGCTGGCATCCAGCGCACTCAGGTCGAAACTGCCGTTGAGGGTCTGGCTGTAGCGCTTGTCGTTTTTCAGTGCCGCACTGAGGCCCTGGCTCAGCGCGGCCAGTTGCGTGTCGGACTGACCGGAAATGGATAGCAGCAGCAGGCGCGAACCGGGACCATCACCGACCTGCTCCATCAGCAGGCGCTGATCCGGCGTGGTCGGCGCCGGCATGAAGCTGCGCAGGTCGGTGCTGATCTTCAGGCGCTGGCTGACCATCCAGCCGAGCCCGGCCAGGGCCAGCAGCCAGACGATCAGCAGCGTCGCGCGTGCGCCCCGGCGCATGCTCAGGGCGTGCCCTGGCACAGTGCCTGCAGCGCCTCGCGGGTGGGCTGCGCCGGCATCTTCGTCGCCAGTGCGCCGAGCAGGTCGATCGCCAGATCGCCGTCGGCTTCCTGCATGTGCATGCAGCGCGACTGCTTCGCGTAGCCGTCGATGGTGATGCTGGCGACGGTCTTCGCCACTTTCGCGTCACGCGGCAGCAGGGTCAGCGTCCACGCCGCGGCGGCATCCCCGGTCTGCCGGATCTCGAACGCCTGCTGCAGGCGGCCGGCATCGCCACTGAGCAAGGCCACGAAACTGTCCAGCAAGACCTGCAGCTGCGGCGCGCGTTTGAGCGAAAAATGGCGCGGGCTTTTGCCGACACGCTGCTGGGTCACTTCGCCGTTGGCGATGGTGGCGGTTTCCTGTTGTGGATGATCGACGCGCCGCTGCAGCTGATCGCCACCCAGCCACGACAACTCGCCGGACACCACCAGCGGTCGCGCCAGCACCTGCAGGAAGCGCGCCTCGGCGAACACCGTGTGCGCCGGCGCCGGCTGACCCAGCGCGGCAATCAGCGCCTGCGCGGATGTCGTTGCCGTCGCCGGGATCGCGCCGGGTTCAGACGCCGACGCGCTCGCCCACAGCGGCAACAGCAGGCTCAGCAGCAACAGGCGCGTCTTGCCAGAAATCATAGAAATTGAACCAGTTGTAGGGAGCGACATGGATGTAATGTTCCAGGCGTTGCGCGTAGCGGGCGATCAGCGCATCCAATGCCGGGCCGCGGTTGTTGCGCGGAATGTCCACCCGATCGACCAACGGCTCGAAGATCAGCCGGTAGCGGTTGCCGCCCAGATACAGGCCAAAACACAGTACCACCGGCACCTGCAACGCCTGCGCCAGCAGCCACGGGCTGATCGGAAACGGCGCGGGAGAACCAAGCAGCTCGGCGCGCCGCAATACCTCGTGGCCGCGGCCGCGATCGGCCAGCATCGCCACCACCGCACCGCACTGGCAGGCTTCCGCCATCGCCAGTGCGATCGAAGTGCCGTCCCGCGCCGCATCGATCACGTTGGCGCCCACCTCCGGTGCCAGCGCCTCCAGCAACTCGGTCATCGCCGGGGTCTTCTGCTTGTCCAGCACCACCCGCAACGGCAGCCCCGGCCGGCGTGCGCCCAGCGCGCGCAACGCCTCGAAACTGCCCTGATGCGAGCCGAACAGCAGCACGCCCCGACCCTGCGCGATGCGCTCGTCGAGCAGCTCCAGTCCCTGCGTCTCGATCTGGAAAGGTTTCTCGCCATGCGCCAGCAGGAAGATCCGGTCCAGGGTCGTGGCGGCGTAACAGTGGATGTGCTTCAGCACCTGCCATGGCGTGGCCGGCCGGCCGAACGCGCGCCGCAGGTACTGCTTCGAGGCCAGTCGCTCCGGCGCGCGGCGCAGGAAGAAGTACAGCGTGATCGGGTACAGGCACAGCCGGCCCAGTCGACGCCCGCCATGCAGCGCGATCGTGCGGATCAGCCACAGCGCGAAACGACCACCGCCTTCCGGGCGACTCTGCCAGTGTTCGTTCGTGCTCATGCCGCTCCCTCGATCATGCCGCGTGCCAGCAGGATGCCGTCACAGCGGATCTCGAAACGGAATCGCGCGCGCTCCGCATCCGCTTCCGTCAAATGCAGCGTGGCCATCTGCTCCGGCAGCAGCGGCGCCACGAATTTCGCCTCCAGCACGCCGGCCAGCCGCTGCCCGCGCCACGCGCGCAGCGCCAGCGCCAACTGCTCCAGCAGGATCACGCCCGGCACCAGCGGCTGGCCCGGGAAATGGCCGGGCAACGCCGGATGCTTCGCGTCGATGCACAGCGCCTGTTCGAAGCTGGTTTCGCTCATGACGCGACCGCGCCTTTGCCGCGCAGCAACTGCGGCCAGTGCAGGGCCAGTTGCAGCAGCATGTCGTGCAGGCCGGGATGGCTCAGGTGGCGCAGCCGCCAGCGGCGATAGCCGTATTCGAGCAGGAACGCGGCAGCCAGCCACACGTAACAGCCCAGATGCAGCCACGTCGCCGCCCAGCGTTCCGGCACCGGCAACGGCGAGGCAATGCCCAGGCGCACCAGCAAACCACTGTGCTCGGCACATAGCAGCAGCACACACAGCAGCACTGCCTGGGCACCCAGCAACAGCGTCCAGAACCAGGTGATCTGGCGCGCGTAATCGGCAACCCCCGCTTGCTGCAAGCGCTCGGCGCCTTCAATCGCCACGATGAAGCGCGCCACCAGCGGTTCGGTCGTGCCCAGGGTGCGGCCAAACCAGCACGCCAGCAGCACGTTGATCAGTACCGGCACGGCTTCCAGCAGCAAGCCGGCAAAGCCGTACAGCGACAGCAGCAGCAGCGCGGCAAGAACACCCAGCCAGACCAGCCACGGTGCCACGCGCCATGTGAGCAGGCGCGGCAACATCAGCACGGTCAGCAGCAAGGCCAGCGCCAGCAACGCGAAGACCTGCCGGTGCGTCACCGCACCAGCTATCGCCAGCAACGGGTAAGCCGGCAGCAACAGCAGCGCATAACGCCGCGGCGTGCTTTCAAACGAAAGGGAAACAGACCTCATGCCGGGTTCCGCGATGGCTCCATCGAAGCCTCAAGACTGCCACTGACGACGGAACGCGGCGTGACGACAATGGCGTTGACGACGTGCGAAAGCACCAGCCTCAGCTGACGCGGTTCTGCTCGACATGGGCCGACAGGGTGCGCAGGTTGGTGAAGATCTGCTTGTTGTCCGGGTTGTCCGAGCGCAACTGGAAACCGTAGCGCTTGGACACGGCCAGCGCGATTTCCAGCGCATCGATGGAATCCAGTCCCAGCTCGCCGCCGAACAGCGGTGCGTCGGGGTCGATCTGCTCGGGCGTCACGCTGTCGAGATTCAGGCATGCCACGATCACCGTGGCCAATTCGTGCTGTGCCGCTGTCTGTTCCGCCATGCTCGATTCCGTACGCCTGTTGCATTGCCTCCCCCCGGTGGCACTGGGCGCGGAGTGTAACATAGCGCCCTTGTCGTTCCCGGTTGTACTCCATGGTTCAGGGATGTGAAAACCCGCTGATTGACCCGCTGCTGCGCCGTGCGCCGCGGGTGTCCTACCGCTACGCCGAGGTCGCCAGCACGCTGGACGAACCCGGCACGCTGGCCTTGTTCGGCTTCGCCGCGGACGTTCCGGCAAGCGCCGATCCGCGCTATCTGCAAGTCGCGCTGGAAGGCTTCGACGCACCGGCGCCGCTGGAACTGTGGCAGGTCGACGCGCCGGTCAGTTGCGGCCGCGACGGTGCACTGCAGTGGTCGAGCGGTGGCGGCTGGCTGTTCGCGGCGATCGAGCTGGATGAGCGCGAACACGGTGGCGCCGGCGCCACCGCGCAGCATGCCTACGAACAGCTGCACCACTTCGTCGCCGCGCGCGGCAGCCAGCATGTGCTGCGCGTATGGAATTACCTCGGCGCGATCAATCACGGCGACGGCGATGCCGAGCGCTACAAGCATTTCTGCGACGGCCGCGCCGCCGGCATGGGCGATTTCTTCGTTGAGGGCTTCCCCGCCGCCACCGCGATCGGCCATCACGGCGATCCGCACCGCCTGCAGATCTACCTGCTGGCCTGCGACCAGGGCGGCACGCGGGTGGAAAACCCGCGCCAGGTCAGCGCTTGGCGCTACCCGCGCCAGTACGGCCGCACGCCGCCAAGCTTCGCCCGTGCGATGGTGCTGCCCGCGCAGGATGCTCTGGCGATCTCCGGCACGGCCGCGGTGGTGGGCCACGCCTCGGCGCACCACGAAGATCTGGACGCCCAGCTCGACGAAACCCTGACCAACCTCGAGGCGCTGCTGGCCCGCGCCGACATGGCTGCCGGCTTCGATACCCACTCGCCGCTGAAGGCTTACGTGCGGCATCCGTCCGATGCGCCGCGGGTGCGCGACTTCCTGCAACGACGCCTGCCCGGCGTGCCGGTACTGCTGCTGCACGGCGACATCTGCCGCAGTGAGCTGCTGGTGGAGATCGATGGGTGGCGTTACGCCTGAGCGGACGTGCCACGACCGGCACGGCGTGCAATCCACTCCCAGCCCAGGAACGTGACACCCCAGTGCGGGTAGATCGCGTACAACAGGTCGCTGATCGAATGCGCCCGTGCATCTGCCGCCAGGAACACCTGCAGCATGTAGGCCACCGCGGCCAGCGTGACCAGCCAGCCGGCCAGGGTCACCGGCCGGTGCAGCCAGCCGAATGGAACGAACCAGACCTGCGTCATGTCGCCTCCTGGGCGCGAACGATGCGCCCGCGCCGATTGCATGATCGTGGCGGTCGACTTACGCCGGCGTTTTGCTGGGCCGCTTCCAGCCCGGGAAAGTCTGCTGCCGGCCGCGCGCCACGGTGAGTTCACCCTCCGGCGCATCGTGCGTGATCACCGAGCCGGCGCCGATGGTGGCCTGCGCGCCGATCGTCACCGGTGCTACCAGCGCGCTGTTGGAACCGATGAAGGCGCCGTCGCCGATGCGGGTCACGAACTTGTTCACGCCGTCGTAGTTGCAGGTGATGGTACCGGCACCCACGTTGACGCCGCGGCCGATCTCGCTGTCGCCGAGGTAGCTCAGGTGGTTCGCTTTGCTGCCTTCGCCCAGATGCGTCTTCTTGATCTCGACGAAGTTGCCCACGTGCACGCCGGCATCCAGTTCGGTGCCCGGACGCAGCCGTGCGAACGGCCCGATCGTGCAGGGGCCATGGGTGACCACGCCGTCCAGATCGCAATGCGACTGCACGACGGTGCCGGCCGCCAGCTGCACGTCTTTCAGGCGGACGAATGCGCCGATGCGCACGTTGTCGCCCAGCACCACGCGACCTTCGAGGATCACATCGATATCGAGCTCGACGTCACGGCCGGCCGCGACCGTGCCGCGCACGTCGATGCGCACGGGATCGGCCAGTCGCACGCCGTCGGCCATCAGCGCATGGGCGGCACGCTGGCGATAAGCCGCCTCCAGTTCGGTCAGCTGCAGCGGCGTGTTGACACCGGCGGCTTCCACCGGATCGGCACACTCGACGCTGAGCGCGCCACGGCCTTCTGCTGCCGCCATGCCGAAGATGTCGGTGAGGTAGTACTCGCCTTGCGCGTTGTTGCGATCGAGTTGCTTGATCCAGCCACGCAGCACCTTCGCATCGGCGATGACGATGCCGGTGTTGACCAGGTTGACGGCGCGCTGGTTGGCGTCGGCGTCCTTCTCCTCGATCACCGCGCGCACCTTGCCGTTGCCGTCGCACAACACGCGGCCGTAACCACGCGGATCGGCGAGCCGGGTGGTGAGCAGGCTGAAGCCGCCTTCGGCCTGCTGCAGTTGCTGCAGCGTCGCCACCCGGGTCAGCGGCACGTCGCCGTACAGCACCAGCACGCGTGCGTCCCTGGGTACACCGGCAAGCGCCTGCTCCACCGCGTGCCCGGTACCCAGCCGTTCGGCCTGCAGCACCCAGTGCAGATCGGTCTGCCCGGCAAACGCCGCCTGCACCTGGTCGCCGCAATGACCGTAGACGATATGGATAGCGGCCGGCTGCAGCACGCGCGCGGTCGCAATCACATGTGCCAGCAACGGCCGACCGGCCAGCGGCATCAGCACCTTGGCCCGGTTCGATTTCATCCGCGTGCCGGCGCCGGCGGCGAGGATGATGATGTGCAAGGGTGCGTTGTTCATGGATGTCGGGCCTTGGCGCGTCTCGATCAAAAAAGCATAGCAGGCAGATCTGCCCGGACGATGGCGGATCTACCTCAGGACGTCGCCGCCGAGGACGACACCGCGGACTTTCCGTCGTGGCATTCGAAGCGGAACACATAGCCGAGGCTGAACGGTTTCGTTTCGCTGTCCACCACATGGCTATTGCCGTCGGCATCGGCGGCCCAGTGTTCGATCTGTAATGGGGCGAAGCGCCATTGCAGGGCCGCCGTGCGAACGGCAGCAAAGAACTGTTGCCAGCTCGGCGTGGCCGACCAGTCGTCCACGACGATCCCCCGCACGTCACTCACCTTGCCAGCCTTGTCCACGATCAACAGCGCCTGCACTTCCTGCGGCGGCGGGCACGTGGCGAGCTGGTCGATCGGATAGATCGGCGCCACGCGCTGGACCGGCGTGGCGCCGCTGGACATTTCGCCCAGCGCCAGTGGGTAGCGCACCATGCCAGGTGTCGATACCTCCCGCCAGGACGCCTCGCCGGTGGCGGATGGCGTGGGTAGCTGCGTGTGCGGCGCGGTGGCGCAAGCGGCCAGCAGCAGCATCCATCCGGCCAATGCACATCGCCAACCGCCTGCCTGTCTCGTCATCGCCATCGTCCGTGTGCGCACTGGCCCGTATCGTGCCTACGCAAAAACGCCGGCACAAGGCCGGCGTTTTCCATGTCTCAGTGACGTGAGGTCAGCCTCAGTGCTTGAGGTTCTTGCGCAAACGCTCCAGCGCCTGCAGCTGGGTCATCGCCTCGGCCAGCTTGGCCTGGGCTTCGGCAATTTCCAGTGCGTCGGTGCGGTGGGCCAGCGCGTCTTCGGCTTCCTTCTTGGCGCGCTGCGCGGACGCCTCGTCCAGATCGGACGCGCGGGCGGCGGTGTCGGCCAGCACGGTGATCACCTGCGGCTGCACTTCCAGGATGCCGCCGGAAACCCAGAACTGCTGGCGCTCGCCACCGGCCAGCACCACGTCGACGTGGCCCGGCTTGAGGCGGGTGATCAGCGGGGCGTGGCGGGGCGTGATGCCCAGCTCGCCCAGCTCGCCGGTGGCGACCACCATCACGGCGTCGCCGTGATAGATCTCGGCCTCGGCACTGACGATGTCGACGCGAATGGTTTGGGTCATGACTCAGATTCCGAATGCGTAAGACACGGGGCGGACTGAAGGTCCGCCCTTGAGGATCAGGCGGCCTTCTTGGCGCCCATGTCTTCGGCCTTCTTGACCGCCTCGTCGATGCTGCCGACCATGTAGAACGCCTGCTCCGGCAGATGGTCGACGTCGCCGTCGACGATCATCTTGAAGCCGCGGATGGTTTCCTTCAGCGGCACGTACTTGCCCGGCGAGCCGGTGAACACTTCGGCCACGTGGAACGGCTGCGAGAAGAAGCGCTCGATCTTGCGCGCACGCGACACGGCCTGCTTGTCTTCTTCCGACAACTCGTCCATGCCGAGGATCGCGATGATGTCCTTGAGCTCCTTGTAGCGCTGCAGCGTGCCCTGCACGCGACGGGCGACGTCGTAGTGCTCGACGCCGATCACGTTCGGGTCCAGCTGGCGGCTGGTGGAATCCAGCGGATCCACCGCCGGGTAGATACCCAGCGAAGCGATGTTGCGGCTCAGCACCACGGTCGCATCCAAGTGGGCGAAGGTGGTGGCCGGCGACGGATCGGTAAGGTCATCCGCGGGAACGTAGACGGCCTGGATCGAGGTGATCGAGCCGGTCTTGGTCGAGGTGATGCGCTCCTGCAGCACGCCCATTTCCTCGGCCAGCGTCGGCTGGTAACCCACCGCCGACGGCATGCGGCCGAGCAGCGCGGACACTTCGGTACCGGCCAGCGTGTAGCGGTAGATGTTGTCGACGAAGAACAGCACGTCACGGCCCTTGCCGGAAGCGTCCTTCTCGTCGCGGAAGTACTCGGCCATGGTCAGGCCGGTCAGCGCCACGCGCAGACGGTTGCCCGGCGGCTCGTTCATCTGGCCGTACACCATCGCGACCTTGTCGAGCACGTTGGAGTCTTTCATCTCGTGGTAGAAGTCGTTGCCCTCGCGGGTACGCTCGCCCACGCCGGCGAACACGGACAGACCTTCGTGCGCCTTGGCGATGTTGTTGATCAGTTCCATCATGTTGACGGTCTTGCCGACGCCGGCGCCGCCGAACAGGCCGACCTTGCCGCCCTTGGCGAACGGGCACATCAGGTCGATCACCTTGATGCCGGTTTCCAGCAGGTCGTTCGCGGCCGCCTGGTCGTCATAGCTCGGCGCCTCGCGATGGATCACCCACTGATCCTGCTCGCCAATCGGGCCGGCTTCGTCGATCGGGTTGCCGAGCACGTCCATGATGCGACCAAGCGTGGCCTTGCCGACCGGCACCTTGATGCCTTCGCCGGTGTTGCGGGCGATCAGGTTGCGGCGCAGGCCGTCGGTGGAACCGAGCGCGATCGTGCGCACGATGCCGTCACCCAGCACCTGCTGCACTTCCAGCGTGATCTCGGTGCCGTCGATCTTCAGTGCGTCGTACACCTGCGGTACCTGATCGCGCGGAAACTCGACGTCGATGACCGCGCCGATGATCTGAACAACTTTGCCCTGGCTCATGGAATGCTCCGGATGGATCTTTTAGTGTCTGTGTCGGCGCCGCTAAGCGTCGCCATGAATAGGTTGGGTACTGCTTAAACCGCTGCTGCGCCGCCGACGATTTCCGAGATTTCCTGGGTGATCGCGGCCTGACGCGCCTTGTTGTAGACGAGCGTCAGTTCGCCGATCACCTTGTTCGCGTTGTCCGACGCGCTCTTCATCGCCACCATCCGCGCGGCGTGCTCGCTGGCCAGATTCTCCAGCGACGCCTGGTACACCACCGACTCGATGTAGCGGCCCAGCACGTGCTCCAGCACGGCCTGCGCATCGGGCTCGTAGATGTAATCCCAGTCGTGGCTCGCTTCCAGCTTGACGCCGGCATAGGCCGACTCGCCGGCCGCCTGGTGCGCTTCCATTTCCGCGGCCACCAGCGGCAGCGGCAGCAGCGCGTCGATCGTCGGCTTCTGCGTCATGGTGTTGACGAAATCGTTGTAGGCGAGGAACACGCGATCCAGGCCATTGGACGTATAGGCGTCCATCATCACCTTGATCACGCCGACCAGCTGCTCCAGCTTCGGCCTCTCGCCGAGATGGCTGACGCTGCCGATCAGGTTGATGCCCTTGAGCCGGCGGAAGAACGAGATGGCCTTCTGGCCGATCGCCACCACGTCCACCTGCACGCCCTGCTTCTGCCACTCGGCGATCGCCGGCAACAGGCGACGGAACAGGTTGGAGTTGAGACCACCGCACAGGCCACGATCGGTCGACACCACGATGTAACCGACCCGCGCCACTTTCTCGCGCTGGGTCAGGAACGGATGGCTGAAATCGGTGCTGGCCTGAGCCACGTGCGCGATCACCTTGCGCATCGAGCGGGCGTACGGACGCGAGGCCTTCATCATGTCCTGCGCACGACGAATCTTTGCAGCAGAGACCATTTCGAGCGCGCGCGTGACCTTGCGCATGTTCTGCGTGCTCTTGATCTTGGTTTTGATTTCGCGTCCGCTGGCCATGCTTTATCCGCTCGTTATGCTCGCTGGTGGGAAGAGAGAACGCGGTTCGCCCTTCCGATTCGCTACTGCCGGTATTACCAGCTACCGGTTTTCTTGTACTCGTCCAGCGAGGCCTTGAAGGTGGCTTCGATGTCGTTGTTCCAGTCACCGGTGGCCACGATCTTGGCCATCAGGTCGGCGTGGTTCTGGTGCATGAACGCGTGCAGGCCCTTCTCGAACGGCAGCACCTTGTTGACCGGCAGGTCATCGAGGTAGCCCTTCTCGGCGGCGTACACCGACAGCGCCAGCTCGGCGATCGACAGCGGCGAGTACTGCGCCTGCTTCATCAGCTCGGTGACGCGCTGGCCACGGTCGAGCTGGGCGCGGGTGGCCGGGTCCAGATCCGAGGCGAACTGCGCGAACGCCGCCAGCTCACGGAACTGCGCCAGTGCCAGCTTCACGCCGCCGGACAACTTCTTGACGATCTTGGTCTGCGCGGCACCGCCGACGCGGGACACCGAGATACCGGCGTTCACGGCCGGACGGATACCGGCGTTGAACAGGTCGGTTTCCAGGAAGATCTGGCCGTCGGTGATCGAGATCACGTTGGTCGGCACAAACGCCGAGACGTCGCCGCCCTGGGTCTCGATGATCGGCAGCGCAGTCAGCGAACCGGTCTTGCCCTTCACGGCGCCGTTGGTGAACTTCTCGACGTATTCCTCGGACACGCGCGAGGCGCGCTCGAGCAGACGGCTGTGGAGATAGAACACGTCGCCCGGATACGCTTCACGACCCGGCGGACGCTTCAGCAGCAGCGAGATCTGGCGGTAGGCCACGGCCTGCTTGGACAGATCGTCATACACGATCAGCGCGTCTTCGCCGCGATCGCGGAAGTACTCACCCATCGCGCAGCCGGAATACGGCGCGACGTACTGCAGCGCGGCCGACTCGGACGCCGAGGCGACCACGACGATGGTGTTGGCCAGTGCGCCGTTCGCTTCGAGCTTGCGCACCACGTTGGCCACCGACGAACGCTTCTGGCCGATCGCAACGTAGATGCACTTAATGCCGGAATCTTTCTGCGCGATGATCGCGTCGATCGCCAGCGCGGTCTTGCCGGTCTGGCGGTCGCCGATGATCAGCTCGCGCTGGCCACGGCCGACCGGGATCATTGCGTCGACCGACTTGTAGCCGGTCTGCAGCGGCTGGTCGACCGACTTGCGCCAGATCACGCCCGGCGCGACCTTCTCGATCGCCGCGTTGAGCTTGGCGCCGAGCGGGCCCTTGCCGTCGATCGGGTTGCCCAGCGCGTCGACGACGCGGCCGAGCAGTTCCGGACCAACCGGCACTTCGAGGATGCGGCCAGTGGTCTTGGCGGTGTCGCCTTCGCGCAAATGCTGGTACTCACCGAGCACCACCGCGCCGACCGAGTCGCGCTCAAGATTCAGCGCCAGCGCAAACGAGTTGCCCGGCAGCTCGATCATTTCGCCCTGCATCACATCGGCGAGGCCGTGGATGCGCACGATGCCGTCAGACACGCTGATGATCGTGCCTTCGTTGCGTGCTTCCGCGCCGAGCTTGAACTGCTCGATGCGGTTCTTGATCAGTTCGCTGATCTCGGACGGATTCAAAGTGGTGCTGGACATGGCAAGTTTTCCTGGGATTCGCGCCGCATGAGCGGCACCCGATAGGTTTTGATTCTTTGGATCAGTGCGAAAGCGCGCCGGCCAGCTGCGCCAGGCGTCCGCGGGCGGAGCCGTCGATCACCTGCTCACCGGTATCGATCACCACGCCGGCCAGCAGCGAGGCATCGACCCGGGTTTCCAGTTCGATCTCGCGCTTGAAGCGACGCTTCAGCGACACCTTGAGCTGCTCGGCCTGCGCTGCGTCCAGGGCCATCGCGCTGGTCACCTTGACCAGCAGCTGCGACTCGGACTCACGCTTGAAAGCCTCGTACAGGTCGGCCACTTCCGGCAGCAACGCCATGCGGCGCTGCTCGGCCATCTCGGCGAGGAACTGTGCGAACGGCGCATCGGCTGCGATACCAGTGGGCAGATGCAGTGCCACCAGCTGCGCCGGCAGCACCCGCGGATCGCTGCCGAGATCGGCCACGCGCGGATCCTTCGCCACTTCGGCGGCGAAGGCCAGCGCCTGCGACCATGCAGCCAGCGAACCGGCGGCATGCGCCACTTCGAACGCGGCGCGGGCGTACGGGCGGGCGAGGGTGATTGCCTGGGCCATGGATCAGATCTCGGCCGCGAGCTGGTCGAGCAGGGCCTTGTGCGTCGACGCATCGACTTCGCGCTGCACGATCTTGCTGGCACCCTGCACCGCCAACGCACCCACCTGCTCGCGCAGCTGGTCGCGGGCACGCTGTGCCATCGAGGCGATGTCGTCCTGCGCGCTCGCCTTCAGCCGGTTGATCTCGGTGATAGCTTCGCCACGGGCCTTGTCGATGATCTGGTTGGCTTGCTGCTGGGCCTTGTCGATAATCTCGGAAGCTTGCTGACGGGCCACCTTGATCTCGGCCGCGACCTTGTGGTCGGCGTCCTTCAGCTCGGCATGCGCGCGCTCGGCCGCATTGAGGCCTTCGGCGATCTTGATCTGCCGATCTTCAATGGCCTTGTTGATGTGCGGCCAGATGAAGTGGACACAGAACCAGATCAGGATGGCGAACGAAATCATTTCGCCAATCAAGGTCGCGTTGAAATCCATCGCTGCGTTACCTGTAAATACGGGATGAAACAGACACGGGCACTATGGATGCCCGTGCCAGACGGACGGCGGCGCCGCGGCGCCGCCAGTAACTCAACCTGCGACCAGCTTTGACAGCAGCGGGTTGGCCACGGCGAAGTACATCGCCAGCGCCACGCCGATCAGGAACGCCGCGTCGATCAGGCCGGCGAGCAGGAACATGCGGCCCTGCAGCAGCGGAACCAGTTCCGGCTGACGGGCAGCGGCTTCGAGGAACTTCGAACCCATGACGCCGATACCGATACAGGCACCGAGAGCACCGAGGCCGATGATCAGACCCAGCGCGATGGCGGTGAAGGACTGCACTTGAGCAATGTGAGCGATGAGTTCCACGACGGTCTCCTGAGAAATTTAAACTGAAAAGATCAAAACGGTTGAAGCGGATAGCGGATGATTCGAAAAACGCGATTCGATAAGCGTGATCAGTGGTGATCGTGTGCCATCGAGATGTACACGATCGTCAGCACCATGAAGATGAAGGCCTGGATGCCGATGATCAGGATGTGGAAGAGACCCCACACCGTGTAACCGATGACGCCAGCGCCATACAGCGCCCAGCCTGCCACGCCAGCGCCGGCGCTGAACAAACCCGCGATCAGCATGAATACCAGCTCGCCGGCGTACATGTTGCCGAACAGTCGCATCGCCAGACTCACCGGCTTGGACAGCAGCTCAACGACGTTGAGCAGAAAATTGGGAATCCACAGCAGGGGGTGCGCGCCAAACGGAGCGGTGAACAGCTCGTGCATGTAGCCGCTGGCACCCTTCGCCTTGAAGCTATAGAAGATGATCAGCGCGAACACCGTCAACGACATCGCGAACGTCATGTTGATGTCGGCGGTGGGCACGGCACGGAAATGGCCGACACCGAATTTCTCGGTGATCCACGGCAACAGATCGACCGGCAGCAGATCCATCGCATTCATCAGGAAGACCCAGAGGAATACGGTCAGCGCCAGCGGCCCGAGGATGCGCCGGTCGCCATGGAACACGTCCTTGACCTGACCGTCGACGAATTCCAGCACGATCTCGACGAACGCCTGACCGCGACCCGGCACGCCAGCCGTCGCCTTGCGCGCCTTCAGCCAGAACAGCAGGCAGAACAACACGCCCAGCACCAATGACACGGTGACCGAGTCAAGATGCACCGCCCAGAAACCACTCTTGCTCGCATGCGGCGTGAGGTGGGTAAGGTGGTGCTGGATGTATTCGGTGAGTCCGCCCTGTGGCTCGCTTGCCATGTCTCAACCCTTGAATCTGAACGCCAGCAGATAAACCGCGTAGGCAGCCACCAACCCCGTGATGGCGGCCAGTGGCGGCAACTTGAATTGAAACAGGATCATGATCAGCCCCCCGACGATCACGATCCATTTCAGGATCATGCCCGTCAGCAAGCGGCTCAATGCCACGCCACCCCCACCCAAGCCGCTGAAGAAGCGCGCCGACAGCAGCGCGGTACCCAGCGCCACGATCGCCGCACCTGCAGCAGCCGACATTGCTTCTCGGCGCCCCAGCGCCAGGAAAACAAGGCCGGCCAACATTGCCACAGCAAGCTGCAGCAGCATGATGCGCAAGGCGAGACGTCGACCAGAGGCAAGACTATTGAGCACGTAACGTCTCCGCGCGGTCTGCACCAGGCGGCACCGATACAGCTACGGGCCACGATCCAATCCGCAAAAGTATATCAGTGCGGTGATTGCAGCGACAAGCCGCGCGGCCTGCGACATCCTGTCCCGGCGTCCGAAAATTCAGCATGCGGCCCGTCTGATCGTTACCTGTCGCGTTTGCGATGGCACATGCAAACAGGGCCGAACACGAGGTCCGGCCCTGCTCTATCGCAATGGAGGCGACGATACCGCTGGATTACTTGGCAGCCGCCTTCTTGGCAGCAGCCACCGGCGCGGTGACGGCGTCGTTGGCAGCCTGACGCTGTTCCTGCACGAGAGCATTCAGCGACTCGGCGGTCTTCTGGGTGATCGCGAGGATCTCCTGCGAGACAGCCACCGAACGCTCGGCGTTGTCACGGCTCAGGCTGGTGCCCTTTTCCCACAGGCTGCGCAGGCCGTTCACGTCACGCGTTTCCATCGCCTCGGCGACGAATTCGGCGGAGATCTTGGACTGCTCCTCGAGCGCCTTGAGCTGCAGCTCGGCGACCGTCTCCAGACCCTTCAGGGCCAGCGACTGTGCCTTGAAGGCGCTGTCGGTGAACTGCTTGGTGAAAGCGAAAAGCTGGTTGTTGAGCTGCTGCGTCATGATGTTGTCCTCACGGAGGATTGGGTAGTGGGACGCACTCTAACAGCAACTTTTGTGCAGTGCAATATATTTTTCTTCGCCAGCAAGATAATTAAGAAAAAATTCACGTAAAACGGCTATTTATGACAATTTGAAAACTATCGCGCCGCGTCAAAACTATCCCGACTGCAGCTGGCACCCGACGTACAGGTCTCATGCACGACCACTTTGTCCAGCCCCGGCAGGCGCGGCAGCAGGCGCTGCCAGATCCAGCGTGCCAGCATCTCGCTGGTCGGATTCTCCAATCCCTCGATGTCATTGAGGTAATGATGGTCAAGCTGGTCGTACAGCGGCGCGAACACCGCCTTCAGATCGGCAAAGTCCATCACCCAGCCCAGCTGCGGATCAGGTTCGCCCGTCACATGGATCTCGATCCGGAACGAATGCCCATGCAGCCGTGCGCACTTGTGCCCGGCCGGCACATTCGGCAGCCGATGCGCCGCCTCGAGCTGAAAAACCTTGAAAATATGCATGGCGAACGCCTGCGTGCGATTGATGAGTCGGCGGCAGAAAACACGCGCGACGCGTTTTGGTGGCTATGGGTGGACTCGAACCACCGACCCCAGCATTATGAGTGCTGTGCTCTAACCAGCTGAGCTACATAGCCTTGAGGAATCCCGCCATGCCGGATCAGAACGATACGGGCGGGGCGCGGCAGTGTAGTCGTGTAGCCCGGTCGGTTCAAGTCTGCCGCTTGCCGCTGCTTCGCGCGCTGTGGTTGAATCGGCTGCAGGACTGGTGCGGTCTTGCGCGGCAAATCGCGCCGCACAGCTCCTGGAGGCTACATGATTGATGTTGATGGCTATCGTCCGAATGTCGGCATCGTGCTGCTGAATGCAGCCGGTCAGCTGTTCTGGGCGCGCCGGATCAATCGTGATGGCTGGCAGTTTCCGCAGGGCGGCATGCGCTCGGACGAAACCCCGCTGGAAGCGATGTACCGCGAGCTGGAAGAAGAAACCGGGCTCGCCGCGCATCACGTCGAAGTCATCAGCGCGACCCATGGCTGGCTGCGCTACCGCCTGCCCAACCGCTATGTGCGCCATCACCAGCGGCCTACCTGCATCGGCCAGAAGCAGGTGTGGTTCCTGCTCAAGCTGGTCGGCGGCGAGGATGCGCTGAAGCTTGACGCATGCGACAAGCCGGAGTTCGATTTGTGGCGCTGGGTCGACTTCTGGTACCCCGCCGCGCATGTCGTCAATTTCAAGCGGCAGGTCTATGAGCGGGCTCTGCGCCACTTCGCACCCTTGGTGGAGAACCTGTGCAGTGTCGAACTCGGCACACTGCCGCCGCGGGATACCGCTGATACTCCGCCGACCGGGCCGCGTGACGGCCGCGAAGCGGCCTGAACGGATTCAACAACGGCTGATAACCGGATTGTTGACAATCATTCGCATTCGCGTTCCAATACGCGTCATGTATATCTGCCTGTGCAACGCCGTCACCGATCATGACATCCGCCGCGAAGCGGCCGATGGCGTGCATTCGTTTGCGGAATTGCAGGCGCGCACCGGCTGTTCCGATTGCTGCGGCTGCTGCGAGCAGGAAGCTCGTGCCACGCTCGACAAGGCAGTTTCGCAGGTGCTGTGCCAGCTGCCGCTCGCCGCAGCCTGAGTGTTCCCGTTATACCTCGATCAGCCACGAATCCTTCGTCACCACACGCCCGATGCATGGCAAACCATTGCCATTCGCATTTCGTCCGCGCATGCGCGGACTTTGTATAGTCGACGCTGTCTGTCGATTGGAGAAGGGCCATGAAAGGTGATGCCAAGGTCATCGAGTTCCTCAACAAGGTGCTCTACAACGAGCTGACCGCGATCAACCAGTACTTCCTGCATTACCGGATGCTCAAGGACTGGGGCTACGCCGAGCTGGCCGAGCACGAGTACAAGGAATCGATCGAGGAGATGAAGCATGCCGATCATCTGATCGAGCGCATCCTGTTCCTCGACGGTCTGCCCAACCTGCAGCATCTGGGCAAGCTGCGCATCGGCGAAAACGTGCTGGAATCGCTGCAGGGCGATCTGGATCTGGAACTGGCCGCCGTGGTCGATCTGCGCGCCGCGATCGCACACAGCGAAGGCATTGCTGATTACATCAGCCGCGACCTGTTCAAGGACATCCTGCACGACGAGGAAGAGCATATCGACTGGCTGGAAACCCAGTTCAGCCTGATCAAGGACATCGGCGCGGAGCGCTACCTGCAGAGCAAGATGCAGAGCTGAATCCTGTCATGCGCGGCGATGCCGGGTGGCGATGCCGCCTTGAAGCGTGCACCGGTTCCTTGACGCTTTCATCACAGCGGGGCTATACCTTCGGTTTTCCCCGGAATGGCCAGCATGGCTTCACGACCACCGCCACGTTTCGTCGTGCGCCGGCACGATGACGTCGGCCACCGACGGCGCTGGTGGTGGCTTGGTCTGGCGTGGCTGGTCAGTCTGTTGCTGGCTGGCCTGATCGTCGGCATCTTGAGTCGGCGTAGCACACCCGCCGCCATCGACCTTAGGCAGCAACGCGTCCTGCAGGCGCGGATCGGTGATCTCGAACAGCAGGTCGCAAACCTGCAGCGCGCCGCCCAGGTCAATGATGTCTCCACCCGCTCGCTGCGCGGCACGTTGGCCCAACGCGAGGAAGAACTCAGCGGCCTGCGTGCCGACCTGGGTTTCTATGCGCGGCTGGTCGGTGGCGATGCCCAGCGGCAGGGCCTGAAGTTGCAGGAGGTGAAGCTGCAGCCGATCACCGGTTCGCGTGGCTGGAATCTCACCCTGAGCCTGACCCAGAACGCGAAGCGCGGCGACGAAACCACCGGCAACGCAACGATCAGCGTGGAGGGTCTGCGCGGCGACAAGGTGGTCACCCTGGATTGGCCGGCACTGGGCAATGCCACGCAGAAAGAAGGCCTGCCATTCCGCTTCATGTATTTCCAGCAGTTGCACGGCACCATCGTGCTGCCGGCGGATTTCCGCCCCACGCGATTGCGCATTCTCATTCAGCCCGCCAGCGGCGATCCGGTTGACCGTACCGTCGCCTGGGGCGCCGCACTGAGCGGCAACATCACTACCGCCGAGGGGGATCACGATGCTCAACCGTAAACGCAACGATCGCAACCACACCAGCCACGAGACCAGCCTGATTGCCCGCGGCACGCTGATCCGCGGCGACCTGCGCTTCAGCGGTGCACTGCACCTGGATGGCCGCATCGAGGGCACCGTGCTGGGCGAAGGCGACGATGCCATGTTCACGCTCAGCGAGCATGGCCAGGTGCACGGCGAGATCCGCGTGCCGCAGGCCATGATCAACGGCCATGTGACGGGTGATGTATACGTCAGCGCCCGACTGGAACTGGCGCCGCAGGCGCGCATCGACGGCGACCTGCGCTATCACACGATGGAAATGGCCGCCGGCGCGCAGGTCAACGGGCGCATCTCGCGCCAGGCCGAGGAGGCGCAGCGTGAGTTGCCGGCACCGGATGCCGAGCTCGGCGAAGCCGTGCCGGCCTGAACGTACCTGTCTGAACCGGTATGCTTGCGCTTATCCGTCTCGACCCCATCTAGATGATCATGGAAACTCTCGTCGCGATCCCCGATTACCGCAACAGCGGCGCACCGCTGCTGTTCACTGCCGCCGCCGCGCACAAGGTGCATGAACTGATTGCCGAAGAAGGCAATCCGGCATTGAAGTTGCGCGTGTACATCAGCGGCGGTGGTTGCTCGGGATTCCAGTACGGCTTCACCTTCGACGAAGCCCAGGCCGAAGACGACTTTGCCGTCGAGCGCGAGGGCGTGACCCTGCTGTGCGATCCGCTGTCGCTGCAATACCTCACCGGCGCGCAGATCGACTACGCCGAGAATCTCAGCGGCTCGCAGTTCGTCATCAGCAATCCGAACGCCAAGACCACCTGCGGCTGCGGCTCCTCGTTCTCCACCTGAGCGGATCGTTCCATGGATCGGGCCAAGCTGCCGCGTCCCAACACTTTCGCCGGGCTCAGCCTGATCCTCGACCGGATCGCCGAACGGCGCGATGAATCCGCATGGCTTGCCGAACAGGCAAACTCGACCGAAGCACGCTATCTGTTGCTGGATGCCGCCGGCGAAGCGTTCATGCGGCGCGATCGCGAAGCGCTGCGCTGGCTCGATACCCATGAGCGCGCGCAATGGCTCGATGACGTACCGACGACCCTGCTCGGCATCGCCGATCAGCGACCGCATTTTCTGCTGGTGCTGGACGACGCCCACCGCATCGATGAACTGGAAAACGCACTCGACGCGCGCCGCATGAATCTGCGCAGCGCCGGCCTGAAGCTGGCGGCAGACGAAGCGGGCCTGTTCGCGTATGCCAAGGGTCTGTCGCACTGGCAGCGCGAGACTCGTCATTGCGCACGTTGCGGCGCGCCGTTGCAACTGGTTGCCGCCGGCCATCGCGCGCAATGCACCAATCCGGACTGCGCGCGCCTGCATTTCCCGCGCACCGATGCAGCCGTCATCATGCTGGTCGAACACGACGGCGCCTGCCTGCTCGGCCGCCAAGCCGGCTGGCCGCCCGGTCGTTACTCGACGCTGGCCGGCTTTGTCGAGCCGGGTGAATCGCTGGAAGATGCGGTGCGCCGCGAAGTGGCCGAGGAAGCAGGCGTCATCGTCGACGAGGTGCATTATCACTCCTCGCAACCGTGGCCGATGCCTGCCTCGCTGATGGTCGGCTTCATCGCCACCGCGGTATCGCGCCGGATCGACATGCGCGACCACGAACTGGAGGACGCGCGCTGGTTCACGCCGCAGCAGATCGTCGACGGCATCGCCGAGGGCAGCTTCGTGCCGTCCACCGCGCTGTCGGTGTCGTACCGGTTGCTGGCGTACTGGCTGCAACAACGCGCCGGACTGGACCTGGACAGCCTGGCCGCGGCTACCCTCTCGGGTTGATCCAGGTCGGAGTGATCGCCGTCACGCAAGGTCATCCAACACCGGCCTGCGGAATGAGCGATCCCTCGCATACAATGCGATCACTGCTTGCGAGTGCATTCCGTCATGGCCATCAGTCTGCTTGTTGCCCTCATCGCCCTTGGCCTGCTGCATGTCATGCCGCAGCTCGCACGCTGGCGCAACGACGGTCTGTTTCGCCGCTGGGTGACGCAGCTGGCGGACACCAGCGGCAGCGGTCGTGTCGTGCTGGCCCTGCTGCTGCCGACCGTGTTGTGCGCGCTGCTCTGGTGGTTGCTCGGCCACACCCCTCTGGGTGGATTGCTGCAATTGCTGTTTTCGCTGGCCGTGCTGCTCTACTGTTTCGGCCCGCGCGAATTCGAGGCCGACCTGGAAGCGATCCTGGACGCTCCGGATAGCCCCAGCCGCGAGGCCGCGGCGCAGACACTGGCCGACGATGGTTCTCCGATCGCCTGGAACGCACCTGCCTTGGGCGTGGCGATCGCCTACGCCGCATTGCGCCGGCGCTTCGCCGTGCTGCTGTGGTTCTTCCTGCTCGGCCCGGTCGGCGCGCTGCTGTACCGGCTGGCGCAGACGCTGGCACGCAATGATTCGCTGCGACTCGACTCGAGCAGCCGCAGCGCTGCCCGTTACGTGGCCAATGCGCTGGACTGGCTGCCGGCCCAGTTGCTGACTTTCACGCTGGCCTTCGTCGGCCACTGGGACGCCGTGATCGGCGCCTGGCGACGCTGGCACAGTCAGGCCGCGCCCACCAGCTGGTACAGCAGCGAGCCGGGCTTTCTGGGCGCCGCGGCGCAGGCTGACGTGCTGATCGACATCGAGGCCGGTGACGGTTACGCCGAGGAACACAGCGATCCACTGGCCGAACTGGTACGCCTGCGCGGCGTCTTGCTGCGCGCGCTGCTGGCGTGGTTGAGCGTGGCGGCACTGATCGTGATTGGCGGCTGGATGAGCTGATCCAGGCTAGGCAAATTCGCCGCGCAGTTCGCGTACCCGCGCCTCCAGTATCGCGACGGTGACCTGCTCCGGCGCCAGCGGCGCATCGACGACCAACTCCACCCGTGCACGAAAGCGCCGCGGCAGGCGTGCCCGGCGGAGCATGGAATCGCGCCGACTCCACACGCTACCCCACAGGCCACGCAACGCCATTGGCACCACCGGCACCGAGCGGCGCGCCAGAATCTTTTCAACGCCCGGACGGAATGATGCGATCTCGCCATCGGCAGTCAGTCCACCTTCGGGAAAGATGCACACCACCTCGCCAGCGGCCAGCGCCTCGTCGATCGCGTCGTAGGCCTGCTGCAGCACGGCCGGATCTTCCCTGTAGCCAGCGATCGGAATCGCTTTCGCGGTGCGGAACACGAAGCGCAGCAGCGGGATGCTGAAGATCTTGTAATACATCACGAAGCGCACCGGCCGCCGCAGGTTCGCCATCAACAGCAACGGATCCATGAAGCTGACGTGGTTGCACACCAGCAAGGCAGCGCCTTCTTCGGGAATGTGTTGCGCACCATCGGCACGCACCCGATACAGCGTGTTCACCAGCACCCAGGTGATGAAACGCATCACGAACTCGGGCACCAGGGTGAAGATGTACAGCGCCACCACAGCGTTCAGTATCGCCGTGATGAGGAAGATCTGCGGCACGCCGAGCCCGAGCATGCCCAGCCCCAGGCCGAAACCGGAGGCGCAGCAGATCAGCAGCGCATTGAGGATGTTGTTGCCGGCGATGATCCGCGACAGCTGCTCGCGCGGTGCGCGACTCTGGATGAAGGCGAACAGCGGCACCACATAGAAACCGGCGAACACGCCGATCAAGGTCAGGTCGAGCACGATGCGCCAATTGCCAGCCGCATGCAGGAAAGCCACCCAGTCGAGCCCCTGCACCACCGACGCCAGCGGCCGCGCGAAGAACAGATCGACGCCGAACGCGGTGAGGCCGAACGCACCCAGCGGCACCAGGCCGATCTCCACCCGCTTGCCCGACATCCTCTCGCACAGCAGCGAACCGATGCCGGTGCCCAGCGAGAACAAGGTCAGCACCAGGGTATTGACCGAACCGTCGCCGCCGAGATTGAGCTTGGTATATACCGGCAGCTGCGCCACCAGCACGGTACCGAAGAACCAGAACCACGAGATGCCCAGCACCGCGTTGAATACCGCGCGATCGCGATGCGTGATGCTGAGCACACGCACCGTCTCGGTCAGCGGGTTCCAGTTGAACTTCAGTTCCGGCGCGGTCGCCGGCGCCGGCGGAATCGCTCGGCTCGCGCTGTAGCCGAGCACCGCCACGCCGATCGTCAGCGCGGCCGAAGCCAGCGGCCCCACGCCAGCCAGCAGCATCAGTGCATTGCCGGCAATCATGCCGATCAGGATGGCCAGCTGGGTGCCCATCTCCACCATGCCGTTGCCGCCGACCAGTTCGGTGGGCTGCAACGCCTGCGGCAGGATCGCGTACTTGATCGGTCCGAACACGGTCGAGTGCACGCCCATCATGAACAGCACCGCCAGCAGCAGCGCCAGATGATGCGTGTGGAAGCCCCACGCCGCCAGCAGCATCGCCGCGATCTCGAACAGCTTCACGTAGCGGATGATCCGCGTCTTCTCGAACTTCTCGGCCAACTGTCCCGCGGTGGCCGAGAACAGGAAGTACGGCAAGATGAACAGCGCCGGCGCAAGATTGGTGTACAGCGATACCTGCCGGTCCGGCAATCCCATCTGGAACGCCGCCAACATCACCATCGCATTGCGGAATGCGCTGTCGTTGAACGCACCCAGCGCCTGGGTCCAGAAGAACGGCGCAAACCGCCGCTTGCCCAGCAGTGCGAATTGGCTCATGCGATGTCCTGCTGAAGGAATATCCGCGTCAGCCTGCCGGCTTCTTCGTTGAAGGTGATTATGGCCATGTGCAAGTTCCGAGTACAACGCGAGTCGCGCGCGCCGCATCTTCAGCCACGCGGTGTACGGATCAGGCTAAACCGTCCGGGTTAGTTGCCCATAAAAAAAGCCACCGGATGTCATCCGATGGCTCAAAGTTTTCCGCAACCGTTGGCGCAAGTAAGCGCCAGCGGTGCGTTTTGACACGCCTCTTACAGCGAGAAGTCGTACACCGCAGACAAGCGGATCTGACGCGGGGTGGTGTAGTTCAGATCCTGGCGATAGGTCTGGCTCGGGGTGACGCGATCCGAGGCAAAGCCCTGTGTATAACCCTGTGCGATCTGGCGATTGAACACATTCAGTACGTCAGCCTGCAGGGTCAAGTTCTTGTGTGCCCAGCTCGGGGTGTACGCCACGTTGATGTTGAACGTGTACGTCCACGGCGTGGTGCCTGCGCTGCCACGCGGCGAGAACCGGTAGTTGGCCGAAGGCGCGACGTATTTCGGATCCGGCTGACCATTAGGCAGCAACGGATTGGTGCCTGTGCCCGCGATCCCGCAGAAATGATAGTACGCGCCATTGTACAGACCAGCATCCGGGGTCGGATAGAAGCTGGTGCAGCTGGCCGGACGGCCCGAGGTGATCACTGCGGTGGCGCCGACACGCCATTCCGGCGTGAACTGGTAGTAGCCAAACGCCTTGATCTGATGACGGCGATCGTTCGGCAGGTTGCCGCCCGCACCGACCATCAGCTGCGGCAGATCCCAGTCCTGCGTCTGCGAAACGTCGGCCTGACCGCCACTGCCCGTATCGAGATCGGACGCTAGCTGACCTTCGGTGTTGCCGAAGTTGTGCGACAAGGTGTAATTGACCTTGCCGTACCACTTGCCGTCAAACGGGTGCTCGGCGAACAAGTCGAGCGCGATGTACTTGCGCTTCAGCTTCGGGAAACCCAGCTGGGCGTTGGTATAGGTCACTTCCTTGAAGCTACCGTCGGCCTGCTCTTCCTGAAACGTGTTGGCCACGCCTGGATTGAACAGGAAGCAGGCGCCGCCCAGTGCCGGCGTGCAGGTGTCGTCGATGGCGCTACGCAGGGTGCGGTAGGTCACCTTGGCACCGTACGTGAAGGCCGGGCTCAGCTGCTGTTGCATGCCCAGGATGTACTCATCCTGGAAATGCGACTTCATGCCCTTGGCCGCCACGGTGCGCGGATCCGGCGACGTGCCGCACTCGAGGTTGCTGGAAACGGCATTGCCACCCGGGCAGGTGTAGCCCTTGCTCTTGTCGACAGGGATGGATACCAGGCCGGTCGGTGCGCCAGTGCGTGGATCGGTGCCGGTATAGGTGAAGTATTCCTGCGTATACAGCGACGCGGCGGCACCGCGTACCGCGACGTTGTTCGGCGGTGCCAAGTGGTAGCGGCCGGCGTTGCCGAACACCTTCAACGTGGAGTCGCCGAACACATCCCACGACGCGCCCAGGCGCGGCGCCAGCTGATTCCGCTGCGAGACGAACGAGACGTGATCGCCGTTGTAGTTGGTGAACTGCTCGTTGCGCAGACCCAGGGACAGCAGCAGGTTGTTGTTGACCTGCCAGCGGTCCTCGATGTACTGCGATGACTGCTCGACTTCAACGTCGGCAAAATGAGTGTAGTACTGGCGACGGACGAAATAGCCCTTGTTGGGAGTCGGACCGGCAACGCCAGCGCCCGAACCACCCGCAGCGGAAGGCGCGCCCACGCCCGTACCACTATTGATGGCAGCGTTCTTGTTGGCCGTCTGTTGGAACACCCAAACATAACCACCGGCATACATGTCGCCCGTGATGGAGTGCGCCTTCTGCCTGTCGGCACCGATGCGCAGCGAATGATCACTGACGCGGTATTCCACGTCCAGGCGGCCGCCCTTGGTCTCATCCATGGCGCCCTTCGGCAACACAGTCGCGGAGAACTGGCAGGTCGGGTTATAGGTGATACCCGGCATCTGATTGGTCGGGGTCGTGTTGCCGGACAGGCGCGGACAGGTGGGATCGTAATTCCACGGATCGTTGACGTGCTTGATGGTCTGCTGGCCGTACAGGGCGGTAACCGTCAGGTCGTCGGTGATGTAGCCAGTGTACTTGCCGACGTAGATCTCGCCGCCGTCCTTGGTGTAGACGCCACCCGACTGCACGTTGTTGTGACTGTCATCGGCGTAATTGAACTTCGACAGCGCACTGAAGTACGACGTGGTGTCCGAGATCGCCGTCAATTCGACGATGTTGCTGTCGTTGATGTTCCAGTCGAGCTTGGCCATCCAGCGCGGGATCTTGTAGTGATACGTGTTGTAACCATTTGCGGCGGCGGGGTTGCTCGAACTCGAACCCACGCTGGCGCCGGCCTGCTTGTTGATTTCGCCGGCCGCGTAGAGGAACAGGCGATCCTTGATCAGCGGGCCTCCGATGGACGCGGCGTAGGTGGACAGGTAGTACTGGTTCTGGTTGCGATAGGTCAGCAGCGTGCCATCCGTCGTCGGGTAATAGCCCGTCTTCGGGTAGTAGACGTTGCGCGGGTTGGCGCGCAGCGCTTCCGGCGACCAGGTGGCGTACAGATTGCCCTTCCACTCATTGGTGCCGCGCTTGGTGGTGACGTTGATCACGCCGCCGGTGGAACGGCCGAACTCGGCGCCGTAGCCGCCGGTCAGCACCTGCATCTCATCGATCGCGTCGAACGGCAGCGTGCTGAAGCCGATCGCGGTCAGTGGATTGGTGACGGCATAGCCGTTGATGTAATAAGCATTTTCCGAGGAGGCAGAGCCGCCGAAGCTGGGCACGCCATATGCACTGTTGGTAACCACGCTCGGCGCGAGCAAGGCGGCGGCGGCCACGTTGCGGCTCATCGGCAGTTTGGACAGCTGTTCAGCAGTGAATACGGTACGGGTGTCCACCGAAGAGACGTCGATCGTTGGCAGCGCAGAGGCCACCACGGTCACGCCCTCAAGGGTCTTGCTCTTGGCAGCCTCGGCCCCTGCAAACGACACCTCGGTACCGCCGGCAATGGAGACCACGACGTCGTCACGCGAGCTGACAGCCGTGCCATCACGCTGCAGTGTTACCTTATACTTGCCGGTTGGCAGCGAGGCTGCGCGGTAGCGACCGGCACTGTCCACCGGGACGTTGCGGATCAGGCCCGTATCAACGTTCTCGATAACGACCGTGCTATTGGCACCTGTTGCGACCTGACCAAAGATAGCGCCGGACGCGGATTGTGCCAGCACCCCTGTGCTAGCAAAGCACAAACCAAGACCGATGGCCAAGGATGTACGACGCAACTGACCCGTCGTGAAAGTTTTACGTGAATTCATTAAAAGGTAACTCCCCATGGTTCGGCCCGAGCTATCCGGGCGCATGAAACTTTTGTGTGTGCGTAACATCCAAGGACGACATCCCCAAGCAAATGCCCAGCCCATGCCGATCCACGCGATTTAACGTACATTCTTGCGTTGATTTTTACGCAAGTTATTGCGACGTTAATTCATGAAAGTGCGAAGGTCAACACTTCCATAACTTTTTTTCACGTCTGTTTCACTTGACCATCCGCATCATTTTGCGGTAAGTCGTCTACGCCACCCAAACCTTCCGGCCATGACCATGAAAACGCAAAATCTAACGAATCCTCCAGCCACGGAAAGTTTCGCTGAACGTATCAAGCTGCTGATCCAGCGCGTTGGTAGCGCTACGGAGATCGCCAGGATGTGTGGGTTCTCCGAAGGCGTGGTGCGTAGCTGGCGCGATGGCAATACCGATCCATCGCGCGCACGTTGTGTCACGCTGGCACGCACGTTGGGCATTTCACTGGTCTGGTTGGTGGCGGGCGAGGGCGCGCTGCAGGCCGACCCCACGGTCCCCACGCTGGATGACCAGTACAGTTCGGAAAAGATGACATCGCACCGATCGCACAATCGACCGGGTCCCGATGGCCACACCGCAGGCGCGGGCGTCGACGCGCAGCGGCTGAACGCCGCTGTTCAAATCCTGCAGTCGGAACTGAGTCTGGCCGGCAGTCAGCTTCGATTGTCGGAGAACACGGATCTGTTGACGCAGCTCTACGAAATCCTCAGCCCGGGTGGCTCCCATGTGGATCCGATCGCCATGGTGACGTTCAATCACCAGTTGGCTGAGCGGGTACGCAAGGAGCGCGGCACCGCCTGACCCTGCGCGCGTACGCACATAAAAAAACGCGGCAGCCCGTCATGGCTGCCGCGTTTTTTATGACTCCTGTTCAGAGCAGGGCGATATCGGCGATGGCGCTGAACTGTGCCTTCAGCTGCCCGAGCAGCGCCAGCCGGTTGGCGCGTACGGCCGGATTGTCGGCGTTCACCAGCACGCTGTCGAAGAACGTATCCACAGGTGCCTGCAGTTGCGAGAGGCGGGCCAGCACGGCGGTGTAATCACCTGCACCCAGCGACTGAGCCGTCTCCCGTTGCGCAGAAGCCAGCGCATCGGCCAGTTCACGCTCGGCGTCTGCCTCGAAATGTGCCGGATCGACGGTGCGACCAACGGCCGGCGCACCGGACTCTTCCGCCTGCTTGCGCAGGATGTTCGCGACACGCTTGTTGGCAGCCGCCAGGCTGACTGCTTCCGGGCGACGGCCGAACTCGGCCACCGCACGCAGGCGCCGATCGAAATCGGCCAGACTGCCCGGTTGCACCGCCAGCACCGCTTCGAACTGGGCGTTATCGAAACCCTGTTCGGCGTAATAACCGCGCAGGCGATCGAGCACGAAGTCATACAACTCGTCGACCAAGATCGCCCGCCGCTGGCCTGCATTCAGGGCCGCCGGCTTGCCGTCCTTGCCGGGTTTCAACCCCGCGGCCAACGCGCTGTCGGGCACTAATTCCAGTGCTTCGACCAGACTGCCGCGCAGATCCAGCTCCATGTTGCCCTCGATCAGCGTGCGCCCCAGACCCAGCGCGGCACGCCGCAGCGCGAACGGATCCTTGTTGCCACCCGGCTTCATGCCGACGGCGAAAATGCCGGCCAGGGTATCCAGCCGTTCGGCCACCGCCAGCACCCGGCCAAGCTTGCCGGCAGCGATTGCATCGCCGCCGAAACGCGGCTGGTAATAGCTGTCCAGTGCCGCCGCCACGTCTGCCGGTTCGCCATCGTGGCTGGCGTAATAACGGCCCATCACGCCCTGCAGCTCGGGGAACTCGCCGACCATGCGGGTCAGCAGGTCGCACTTGCTCAAGCTCGCCGCGCGGGTAGCCGCAGCGGCATCGACGCCAACCCGGTTAGCGATGATCCGCGCCAGTTCGGCCACGCGCACGCTCTTGTCCCACAGACTGCCCAGCGCTTGCTGGTAGGTGACGCTCTTGAGCTGTTCCTGATAGCTGGCCAGCGGCGTCTTCAGATCCTCGTCCCAGAAGAATTTGGCATCGGCGAAGCGCGGCCGGATCACCCGCTCGTAACCCTTGCGGATCTCGGCCGGATCCTTGCTGTCGATGTTGGCGATGCCGATGAAGTGCTCGGTCAACTTGCCATCCACATCGAACACCGGCACGAACTTCTGGTTCGCCACCATGGTGGTCACCAAGGCCTCGGGCGGCACGCCGAGGAACTCGCGCTCGAACGTGCAGGCAATCGCCGCCGGCCATTCCGTGAGGTTGGCCAGTTCACTCAGCAGCGCATCATCCAGTCGCGGCACGCCGCCAGTCTGTCCGGCGGCCTGGGCGACCTGCGCACGAATGCGCTGGCGCCGCTCCTGCGGATCGGCCAGCACGTTGGAGGCACGCATCGCATCCAGCCAACCGTCCGCATCGGCCACGTGTACCGGCTGCGGGTGCATGAAGCGATGGCCACGCGATTTGCGGCCGCTGTGCAAACCCAGCACTTCGCCGTCGATGATCTCGGCGCCGTGCAGGATCACCAGCCAGTGCACCGGACGCACGAAACTGTAGTCGTGATCGGCCCAGCGCATCGGCCGCGGAATTGGCAACGCCTTCAGCGCCTCGTCGATGATTTCCGGCAGCAGCGAGGCCACCGGCTGACCGGGCTTGAGCGTGCGCCAGACGTACCACGCGCCCTTGTCGGTCTCCAGCTTTTCCAGTTGCTCGACCGTAACACCACAAGATTGCGCAAAGCCGAGCAGCGCCTTGGAGGGCTGGCCTTCAGCATCGAGCGCGGCATTCACCGCCGGGCCACGGCGCTCGATCGCCTGTTCGGGCTGAGCTGCCGCTACAGCGGGAATATGGACGGCCAAACGGCGCGGCGATGCATAGGCCTGCGCCAGGTCGAGCTCGGCGACGACGCCGCGTTTGGCCAGACCATCGCAGATGCCACGCAGGAAGGCCGCGGAAAGTTCGTCCAGTGCCTTCGGTGGCAGCTCCTCGGTGCCCAGTTCGATCAACAGCGGCTTGTGCTCAGCCATGGGCCTGCTCCTTCACTTGCTTCAGACCCGGGAAACCGAGTTTCTCGCGCTGTGCCACATAGGTCTCGGCCACGCCGCGCGACAGCGTGCGCACGCGCAGGATGTAGCGCTGGCGTTCGGTGACGCTGATCGCGCGGCGCGCATCGAGCAGGTTGAACGTGTGACTGGCCTTCATCACCTGCTCGTAGGCCGGCAGCGGCAAGTTCGCGGCAATCAGCTGGTTCGCCATCGCCTCGCACGCGTCGAACCAGTGCAGCAGATCGGCCACATTGGCATGTTCGAAGTTGTAGGTGCTCTGCTCCACCTCGTTCTGGTGGAACACGTCGCCGTAGGTCACCGTGCCGCGTGGGCCGTCGGTCCAGACCAGATCGTAGACGTTGTCCACGTTCTGCAGGTACATCGCCAGCCGTTCCAGACCATAGGTAATTTCGCCGGTGACAGGACGGCATTCGAGACCACCAGCCTGCTGGAAGTAGGTGAACTGGGTCACTTCCATCCCATTCAACCAAACCTCCCAGCCGAGGCCCCAGGCACCGAGCGTCGGCGATTCCCAGTTGTCCTCGACGAAGCGCAGGTCGTGCACCATCGGGTCGAGGCCAAGCTCCTTCAGCGAACCGATGTACAACTCGAGAATGTTTTCCGGGTTCGGCTTCATCACCACCTGGTACTGGTAGTAATGCTGCAGGCGGTTCGGGTTCTGGCCGTAGCGGCCGTCGGTGGGCCGGCGCGAGGGTTGCACATAGGCAGCCGCCCACGGCTCGGGACCGAGTGCGCGCAAGAAGGTGGCGGGGTGGAACGTGCCGGCGCCGACCTCGGTATCGAGTGGCTGCAGCAACACGCAACCCTGCGCCGCCCAGTAGCGGTTGAGGGTCTGGATCACATCCTGGAAGGTACGCGCGGACATGGTTTTCCGTGACCTTGGGTAAAGCGCGCTAGTATAGCGGCAGCTTGCTTTCCCACTGAATTGCGGGTCGGTAAAAGCACTACGGGGGTTACATCCGGATGGCCGCATCACCACAAATCGCATCCCTGCTGGGCCGCCGTGGTCGACTTGAACTGGACGATCTGCTGGCCGCGCTGGTGGTCGACGGTTATCTGCTGGCCGACGACGCCAAGCAGGTCCGCATGGGTGCACGCGCCGGGCGCAGCGCCGTGGAATTGCATCCGCTGGTGCTGATCGCGAACGCCAAGCTGGCGAACCAACACGGCGCCGGCCGCCCGCTGAGCCTGGAAGGCCTGACCGAGTGGTTGGCCGGTCACGCCCGCTTGCCGTACCTGAAGATCGATCCGATGAAGATCAATGTCGCCTCGGTGACTCAGGTGGTGAGCCATGCCTACGCCAAGCGTCACCGGATCCTGCCGATTGCGGTCGCGCCGGGCGAGGCGACGTTTGCCACCTGTGAACCGTTCGAGGCGGGCTGGGCTCCCGACCTGGCACAGATGCTGCGTAGGGACATCAAGCGTGTGGTGGCGAGTCCGGTCGACATCAACCGCTATCTGCAGGAGTTCTACGGCGTCCAGCGCTCGATCCAGCTGGCGCACGACGCCAAGACCGGCAACGACAGTTCCGCGGCCATCCTCAACTTCGAGCAGCTGGTCGAGCTGGGCAAGAGCGGCGAGGTCGGTGCCGACGACCGCCATGTGGTCCACATCGTCGACTGGTTGCTGCAATACGCGTTCGAACAACGCGCCTCGGACATCCATCTGGAACCACGTCGCGACACCGGGCACATCCGCTTCCGCATCGACGGCATCATGCAGAAGGTGTTCGAGCTGCCGGCACCGGTGATGACGGCGGTGACCGCGCGCATCAAGATTCTCGCGCGCATGGACGTGGCCGAAAAACGCCGGCCGCAGGACGGCCGCATCAAGACCCGCTCGGCTTCCGGCCGCGAAGTGGAACTGCGCATCTCGAACATGCCCACCGCGTTCGGCGAAAAGGTGGTGATGCGCATCTTCGATCCGGACCTGGTGGTCAAGGACTTTGCCCAGCTCGGTTTTTCTCCGAGCGAGAGCGCCAACTGGCGCAGTATGGTCGAGCGACCGCACGGCATCGTGCTGGTCACCGGCCCGACCGGCTCGGGCAAGACCACCACGCTGTATTCCACACTGAAGCATCTGGCGACGCCGGAACTCAACGTGTGCACCGTGGAAGACCCGATCGAGATGGTCTCGCCCGAATTCAACCAGATGCAGGTACACGCCGCGATCGACCTGGACTTCGCCGCCGGCGTGCGCACCTTGTTGCGGCAGGATCCGGACATCATCATGGTCGGCGAGATCCGCGACCTGGAAACCGCGCAGATGGCGGTGCAGGCCTCGCTCACCGGTCATCTGGTGTTGTCCACCTTGCACACCAATGACGCGCCAAGCGCTGTCACCCGCCTGCTCGATCTGGGTGTTCCGCATTACCTGATCCAGTCCACCCTGACCGGTGTGGTGGCACAGCGACTGGTGCGCACGCTATGCCCGCACTGCAAGCGGGCGGCAGCGCAAGATCCGCAAGCCTGGATCGCACTCACCCATGGCTGGGCAATACCGCTACCCGAGCAGGTGTTCGAGCCGGTCGGTTGTCTGGAGTGTCGCAACACCGGCTTCATGGGGCGTACCGGCATCTACGAAATGATGAAATTGTCGCCACGGCTGCGCGGACTGATCTCGGCTCAGCTCGACTTGAGCGGTTTCGGTCAGGCAGCGCTGTCCGAGGGCATGCGTCCGCTACGCATCTCCGCTGCCGATCAGGTGGCTGCCGGATTGACCACCGTGCAGGAAATTCTCACCGTATTGCCGCCGATTGACGCATTCGACGATACTCAGCCGTAAAGACGTCCAAATCACCTACTGCAAATTCCCTGCATGAAGCCCGTATTGATCATCCGCACCGGCCGCGCGCCGGACGCCATTCGTGCTCGCCACGGCGACTTCCCCCACTGGTTCCGGCTTGGCGCAGGGTTGCACGCGCAACAGTTGCGTATCGTCGATGTCGCGGCTGGCGAAGCGCTGCCGTCGCCGCAGGAAGTCGCCGGGGCCATGATCACCGGGTCGGCCGCGATGGTCACCGAACGTGCGGCATGGAGCGAACGCACCGCTGGCTGGATTCGTGATGCGATGGACGTCGAACTGCCATTATTCGGTGTCTGCTACGGCCATCAATTGATGGCGCACGCGCTGGGTGGACGCGTCGATTACCTGCCGGGAGGTCGCGAAATCGGCACCCAGCCGATCGCACTGTCGCCCGACGCCGCACACGATCCGCTGGCCGGCACACTGCCGGTCAGCTTTCGTGCGCACACCACGCACGAGCAAAGCGTGCTCGAACCGCCGTCCGGGTCCGCCGTACTGGCCAGTTCGTCGCGAGATCCGCATCAATTGCTGCGCTACGGCCCAAGCGCAGTCAGCGCGCAGTTCCACCCGGAATTCAATGCCGACGTGATGCGCGCCTATATCAAGCGCAAGCATGTCGACATGCGACGTGAGGGTACGGATCCGCTGCAGATATTCAGCGCAGTGGCGGCGACGCCATTCGCCCGCCGGCTTCTGCGCCAGTTCTCCCGTCGGCATGGCTGGAGTGCCGCCGCCGGATGAGGCTCCGCGCGTTCAGCCGCGCAAGCGGCGAGCGATCGCGTCGCGTGAAAACAAGGCGAATATCACGCCAAACAAAAAGCCACCGATATGCGCCCACCACACATAAGCGCCATAGCTCGGCCCGGCGTAACTGAACAACAATTGCAGCAGCACCCAGATACCGATCAGCAGAAACGCCGGCACTCGAACGAACTCCAGATACAAGCCCAGCGGCAACACCAGACCCAGTTTGGCGCGCGGGAACAGCGCTACATACGTACCCACCACAGCCGATACCGCACCGCTGCAACCAATAATCGGAAGACGCACGCCCGCCAGCGACAGCGCACCGATCAGGTTCGCCACAACGCCACCGATCACGAACAGCAGCAAGAACCGCAAGGAGCCCAGCGCGCGCTCGCCCGGCAGTCCAAAGATCACAAGAAACAGCAGGTTGCTGAGCAAGTGCAGCCAGGTCACATGGATGAACAATGCAGTGAACAACCGCAGCAGGGCAGGGTCGGTCAGCTGCGGCAACAGTGCCTCATGGGGATCAAAGATGTTCGCCGGTACCGTGCCCCACTCCAGCAGCAGTGAAACCCGTTGCGGTGGTGGGGTCAGTGCCAAACCGACAAAGCACAACACGCAAACAGTCACTACCAACAAGGTCGCCCAATGCCAACGGGGACGGCGACGCGTTTCAACGTGAACAAACAAGAGTCGCTCCCTCAGGCGCCTGCTGGGCGCAGTGCATTCGCCATCATAGGCGATGACGGACAGTCGGCGCTGTTGAGGCGATCCGCAAACCAAAACCTCCACCGTTTCGGGAGGAGGTTTGGGATAAAGCCCGTGGCGGAGCCCTGTGGCGGGTCGCGATCTTCGATCGTCACAGCAATGCCAAGCAAAGAAAAACCCCCACCGTTTCCGGTGAGGGTTGTT
>Ga0209233_1000238_pt1 | contig 92087 bp, 76 predicted proteins | sample AraplaCL_Cvi_mCL_FD_184269 | JGI IMG/M metagenome (GOLD analysis project Ga0209233, IMG submission 184269) | Arabidopsis root microbial communities from the University of North Carolina, USA - plate scrape CL_Cvi_mCL (SPAdes) (version 2) | ecosystem: Host-associated > Plants > Roots > Endosphere...
TAGAGCCAGACCGCATAGGCGATGATCTCGGCGGGAAAACGGTGGCGTCTGAAATGAGCAGGAGAGATTTCGGTCATTGCCACCAATACCAACCCGTTCACCACAGAGACGTTAATCCGACGCTACCCGCGGATCTCCTGAGGGACCAGCTCGGTTGCAGGCGTTGGAGCCAAGGATCGCAGCGCCGCCTTGGCGGCGCCATAGGTGGCCTGCCCGGGCAGACCCTTGACGTTGGCGACCGAGGTCGTGAGGACGACGGAGCCGCCACGGTTGATGAGAGGCGCGAACTTCTGGACCGCGAAGAATGGCCCCTGGGCGTTGAGGTTGAACATCTCGTCGTAGATGGCCTCGGTGACGTTAGCGAAGGGCGCTGGGGTGCTGAACCCCGCGTTGACGAAAAGCAGGTCGATCGTGTCGAATTCGGCCTGCACCTGGGTGGCGAGGGCGTCGATATCGGTCAACGATCGCGCGTCGCTCGAAACCACGAGGGCTTCAGCTCCAAGCTCCTGCCTCGCCGAGTCCAGGCCGGCTTGCGAGCGGCCTGTCACCAGAGCGTGTGCGCCGCCATCAAGGAGCTTCTTCGCCGTCGCGAGACCCATGCCGCTGGTGCCCCCGAGGATCACCACTTTCTTATCTTGACACCGCGCCATTCACATTCTCCTGGAACGCCATCGCGTCTGTAGATTTGTGGACAATTTCGGATGATATTCCTGCGACGCGACGGCGGTCAGGTTTTAGGACACCGCGCTCAAAGATGCCGGGTGCGATAGGTCAGCGCCGGAGACCTTAACGACAGCGTGCCATGCGGCTTCCTGGCTGGCGCGAACGTGGAGGTGTGGCTCTCGCTGCAGCTCCATCGGGCCTGAGAACTTACCCTTGGCCGAGGCGAAGAAATGCCCTGAGACGTCGGTGCCGAACTCCGACGCCTGGATGTAGCGACTGGCCGCAACCTCCGGCGTCTGATTCATGCCAGGGATGAGGTTCACGATCGGAATCATCAAATACTTCAACAACGGGCCAGCGTTTCGCGCGACGTTGGTGGCGTTCGACGCACCGGGCGAGACAGCGTAGACGGCCATACCGGACGGAAGCCGGCGCGCCAGCGCCTCGGCCCACCAGGCGATCATGAGCTTCGCATCCGCATACGCAGTGTTAGGCGAGTACTTCACGTTTGGTCCGCTACGAATGAGAGCTTCAGCAGCCGCGGCTTGGTCGCCCCTGTAGTATTGGGCTGCGAACGCCGGGAGGTCGGTATATTTGAACATGGGTACACCCCCGCGGGCAGGCTCCGCGCTGGTGATAACAATCCGCGCGTCGGGGCTCAGCAGGTTGGCATTGAGTAGACCAACAGTCAGTTCATGATGGCCGATCAGCGGGGCCTGAGAAGCCTCAACACCCTCCGCAGTGATGACGCGCTTTTTGGTTGGGACCAATCCGGCATTGAGCAGCAGGAAATCGATCGGCCGCCCTCGTTTGACGAGCTCGGCAACGGCGGAGTGGGCGCTGGCGGCCGTGTTCAGATCAACCTCGAGCGGCGTGAAGATTCGCTTCTTGGTCTCGTCGCCAAGCTGAGCGGCCGTTTCCTTGGTCTTGGCCAGGCTGCGCCCCATTACGATGACCTCCTGCCATTCCCCGTCGGCGAGCAGGCGAGCTGCGGCATAACCGAGCCCGGACGTAGCACCGGTGACCAGAGCGATTGAATGTTTCATATTTGGTTCCACCTTGAGAGAGGGTCAGGTCGTGAGGCCACGAGCTAGCTTGCTAATTATGGACTGAAATCTTATATATTTGTGCAAATCGAACGGTCAAGGATTTTTGGACTAAATGCGAAATAATTCGACCCGGTCGCGGGGGCGGCCGCGAAACTTCAACGAAGGCGAAGCGCTCGATAAAGCGACGCGGATCTTCTGGTCGAAAAGCTACGATGGTGTCGCGATTGACGATCTCATCGCAGGCATGGGTGTGGGACGGCAAAGCCTGTATTCGGTCTTCGGAGACAAGCGGACGCTCTTTCTACGTGTCCTGCGGACATATGCAGAGCGAAAAGGCGCCGGTGCGGCCAAGGCGCTCTTCACGCCACCGGCTCTTCGTGACGCGATCGCCGGCTTCCTGAGGCATGCCGTGGAAGTTGCGACCGAGGAAGGGGCGGTCCGAGGATGCCTAATGGTGTGCGTCGCGCCGCTCGTGGACGACGCTGAGGTCAGGCAGTTTCTGAAGGACGCCGCGGCTGCCGGCGTAGCGCTCGTGGAGCGTCGTTTCTGCGACGGCATCGAAGCGGGCGAAATCCCGCCTGACTTTTCTGTCACCACGCGCGCGCGCCAGGTTATTGACCTTGCCCGCGGTCTGACGATGCATGCGCAGCTGGGCGCGCCGCGCAATACGCTTCTGAGAGATGCTGACGAAGCTGCCGAATTGGTGCTCCTGCCGCGCTTCAAGGAACCGGTTCCGGACGGGGCGAAATGATACGCTTGCGCGTTAGTTCATATAAGCCGATTGCGGACGCTTAAGGCGTCTTTGCTCTTGAAAGGATCAGAACCAACGGCCATCTCCTTGCATCTTCCGACGAGGCGTGTTCCTTAACGGAATAAGGCATGCAGGTCGTCCCGATGGGATGACCTTGGGCTGGCTGCCTGCTTTTAGTTTATTACCCGGACAGGGAATGCACAAACATCCGATCGGGTGATTTGGAAGCGGCACAGACCGGCATTCCACGCCTGCTCTCCTCTAGCCATTGATCACTAAGCGCTACACACGGCTATCTCATTTCGTTGGATGCGTCCGTGCGGTCAGCTTGTTTCCGTCTGGGTCGCGAAGATATGCAACGAACGCGCCGTTCGGCCGTTCCGTGGGCGGGCTCTCGATTGCCAAGCCGCCATGTGCGACACCGGCGGTGTGCCACGCCAGGACGTGGTCGGGGGTCGTCGCCGCAATACCGATCGTTCCGCCGTTGGCAGCAGTTGCAGGCTTGCCGTCGATCGGCTTCGTGATCATCAGCCGCCCTCCTGCATGGGCGTAGATCAGCCGGCCTCTCGCATCCATCTCGCCGGGCTTGCCCCCTAGGGCGACAAAGGTCGCATCGTAGAAATTTCTGGACCGTTCGAGGTCGTTGCTGCCGATCATGACGTGGGTGAACATGCTTTATCTCCTCTCAGGTGATAACTGAGTTTGCTGATGCCTGCCGGTCAAAATTAGCTAAATATCTGGATGGCGATGTGCCAAGCGCTTTCTTGAACATGGTGATAAACGCAGACACGGATTCATATCCAAGATCGCCCGAAACCTGCTGCACTGTCGCCCCCGCCGCAAGGCTGCGGATTGCGACGATCAATTGAAGCTGCTGTCGCCAACGGCCGAACGTCAGTCCGGTCTCATGATGAACGAGACGTGCGAGCGAATTTTCACTCATTCCTACTCGCCTTGCCCACTGCGCCATCGTACTGCGATCGGAAGGATCGTCGGCCAATTCCCATGCAATCCGCGCAAGCCGGGGCTCATCCGTCAGCGGGAGGTGAAGATGCTCTACCGGCATCCGCGACAATGCCGACAGAAGCAATGTTACCATGAGTTCAGAGTCAGCAGTCTTCGCTGCAGGCTGATCGGCCAACTCAATGATAAGTTCCCTGACGAGCGGGGATAGAGACAGCGTGCAGCATCGCTCGGGCAGAGCGGCGGCGCCCGGCTCGATGAACAGAAAAAACAAACGGGCATTGGCGGTTGCCACATTGCTGTGCGGCATGCCGCCGGGAACCCAGACGCCGCAATGAGGCGGCACCATCCACATCCCGCTTGGAACGCGACATGTCACGCCGCCCCGCGAAGCCATGACAAGCTGCCCTTTTCGGTGGCGGTGGTCAGGTGCCTCCCGTTCGTTCTGCGAGACGTCGATCCTCACAGCGTGCACAGGCGCAAGGGAGGTTTCGATCTCGTGGCCAGCAAAAGCTTCGGATAGAGAGGGCGACTGGTGGAATTTAGCTATCATTAGAGAGAATATCTAAATTCATCTATGCGCTTTGTCGATAGAGTCACGTCAAAGAGTTCGGAGATTGACGATGACAGTTCAAAAGCAAGAGCGGCAATGGTGGTCCGTTATCATCCAGACCGAAATCCGATTACCTAAAAAGACCTTTCGCAGGCTTTGCATTTCGCCTCCCCAATACACGTCTATGGGGGCTGATGGCATAGCCATCGTGCGAAAGTTCATAAAAGCCTGCCTCGCGCGGACACTCGGGCTCTTTCGTCATCAGCCGACCCCCAGTTCGGCTGTTTCATGTGCAGATCCACTCGAAGCTTACATGTATGCCTGCATGGCGGCTCCGATCTTTTGCTACGCCTCGCCCACAGTCTACGGACTGACTGTCTCCAACGATGAACTGGGTGGCACGCGGGTCGATACTCACTCGGGAGACGAGGTGTGAGCGCACGACCGGTCGCCACCACCAGGAATGTGATATTTTCGTTGAAGACATTCCTGGCGGCAATGCTGGCCTATTACATCGCAATAAGGTTCGATCTGCCGCGACCGTTCTGGGCGGTGGCAACCGTCTACATCGTTGCTCATCCGCTTTCGGGTGCAATCTCGTCGAAATCACTCTATCGACTGCTGGGGACCGTCGCCGGCGGCGTTGCGACGCTTATCATGATCCCGAACCTGGTGAACGAACCAGTACTGCTGTCCGCAGCGATCGTTGTATGGGTTTCAGGATGCACTTTTCTAAGCCTTCTTGATCGCACGCCTCGCAGCTATGCCTCTCTTCTCGCCGGCTACACCGTGCTTCTCGCGGGACTGCCGCTCGTCGCAGCGCCAGCAAATACGTTCGACACTGTCGTTTCCCGCGTAGAGGAGATCGGGCTGGCGATCCTGTGCGCCTCGATCGTCAGCCACGTTGTTCTTCCCGTTCATGTCGCTACAACCCTCCTCGGGCGGATCGATGTCTGGATGGCAAGGGCGCAGACGCTCTTTGCGGCAACCGCAACTGCCGAGGCGGACGAAGCCCGAAGCAGAGCGGAACGGTACGCCTTGGCGGCGGACGCGGTCGACCTCCGGTCCTTCACGGCCCACCTTCGATATGACGGATCGAGGTATCGACGTGCAGTGTCGGTGGTGAGATCACTGCAGCACCGGATGGTGTCCTTTCTTCCGTTGCTGAGCGAAATGGAGGATCTGCGACGGGCACTGGCGAAGCTCAACACTCCGCGCTCGGAGCAAGCCATATCAATGATTGCAGGCGTGGGATCACGTTCAACAAGCGCCTTCGCGTTCTTCAAGACCAGGGCTGATTTACTCGCCTCTTCCCCAGTGCCTCGATCATGGGAAAGTCTGCTTCTTGTCAATGCGGTGCGAAACCTGCGGGATGTTCTTCAGGTTTCTCGCGGGTGTCAGCGCCTTCTGAACGCCCTAAAGGAGGAGAACGCAGCGAGAGAGGCTCGTCGCTTCGGTTCCCCGGAGAATATTCCAGCTCCGCACCGTGATATCGGCATGGCATTGCTATCGGCGCTGGCGGTTGCGATCTGCCTGGTGACCTCCATGTCCCTGTGGATTGCAAGCGGCTGGACGGACGGGATGACATTTGCCCAGATTTCGGGCGTGCTTTGTTGCCTTCTGTCGACGATGGACGATCCGGTACCCGCCATGCGCAAATTCGTCCATGTCACAATCGGTTCCGTCATCGCAGCGTTCGTCTATGGCTCCGCGATCCTTCCGCTGATTGATGGTTTCGTGCCGCTCGTCGCTGCCCTCGGGCTATTCCTGATCCCTGCCGGGATATGCCTCGCTGTGCCCTCGCTTGCGATAATCGGCATGGGGCTGTGCATAAACTTTCCGCTTCTTCTCAACCTTCAGGCGCGCCAGAGCAGCGACTTCATGATGTTTGCGAACACAGGTATCGCAACCATTCTCGCGATGATCTGGACAATCGTGGTCTGCAACATCTTCCGATCCGTCAGGGCGGAGACCAACGCCCGGAGGCTTTTTTTTGTGACCCAAAAGCATGTCGCCAGGATTGCGGCCGGCAGGCATGCAGAGGCCCATGTCACGCTCCATCACCTCATCGATGTGGCCGGCCTGTTCTCCGCCCGGTCCGCGAAACTCTCTCCCGCCTCCGGCGCCTCCGACGTGGACCTGATAAGGGATCTGCGGACAGGGCTTCATATAACAGCGATGCAAGAACTCGCGGATGAAGTCTCAATGCCTATCCGCCTCAAGGCGCAAGCAATCTTCTCTGGACTGGAGATCTTGTATCGGCTTGCACCCGCAGAGCGAAGCGAACCATTGGAGATTGCAATCGGATTGCTGGACGACTTTATCCTTTCTACTGCGGACATGGTCCCAACAGATGCCGACACGGAACTTGTTGTCCACGCTGCTGGTCTTCGCCTGTGCCTCGCCCCGAAGGCGGATTTTCCGATATTGATAACACCTCCTTCAAAAAGGAATGCTGCGTGACCGGACAATTCGACCTCTATGGTGTCTTCCTGCCGTGGTTCTCGGCACTTTCGCTATGCGCATACGGTCTGCTCCGCGTGCTTACATCGCTCCTCGACAGGCTCGGACTTTATCAAGCGGTGTGGCATCGCTCCCTGTTCAACCTCGCACTTTACATCACCGTCCTTGGCGGGCTTTCCGCCCTTTTCAACTGGTTGCAGACATGAAGAACCTTACGATCACCTCAGGGAGAGCCCTGTTGTCCTTATCTATGGTGAGCTGCGCCGCGGTTCTAAGCTGGCACCTGTGGTACCACTACATGGAGGCGCCGTGGACACGGGATGCTCATATCCGGGCGGACATCATCCGGCTGGCACCAGATGTCTCGGGACCCGTCACAGAGGTTCTGGTACCGGATAACGCGCAGGTGGAGAAAGGGGCGCCCCTCTTTCGAATCGAAACAGACCGCTTCGACCTTGCGCTACGCGAGGCGGAAGCCCAGATGCAGAGCAGCAAAGCTGCGGCAGAGCTGGCGAGGACAGATTTCGAACGGTATCTGCTGCTTTCATCTAAAGAAGCAGCCAGCCTCAAGGAGCGGCAGCATGCGGAGAGCCAGATGCGCCAGGCGGACGCCGCCTATCAATCGGCACTCGTAGGCGTTGACCTGGCCAAGCTGAACCTTGACCGGACAATCGTGAAGGCACCGGCCTCGGGTAAAATCACGAACTTCTCTCTACGTCGCGGCAACTATGTTTCCGCCGGAAGTGCGGTTGGGGTGCTCGTGGAAAGGCCATCCATCTATATCGCTGGGTACTTCGAAGAAACCAAACTTCCAAGTATCCACATCGGCGACCGTGTGAAGATCGATATCATGGGAGAGCCGCAATCGGTTACCGGACGGGTCGCAGGTATTGCCGCCGGAATCGAAGACCGGGAGCGAAGTGATGCTGCAGGCTCGCTGGCCAGCGTTGCCCCGACTTTCTCATGGGTTCGTCTGGCCCAGAGGATCCCGGTGCGCATCGACTTCGAAGATGTCCCGGATGCGGTTCAGCTGGTTGCTGGGAGGACCGCTACAGTCTCTGTTGAATCGAAGGGCAACTAAAGTGTGAACCCATCCCATCCGCTGGAACGCGTAGATCGAGGTACACGCGCCCCCGCGCCATCGTGACCTAAATCTGCTAAGGGTAGACCTGAGAATCCCTTAGCGATGATGCCCGCACTATGTCTGATTCAAGGCATTCCGGGAGGATGGTTTCCAGGACCGCTTTAGCCTTCCGAGCACACTGCTCCAACCCAAGTAGTTGAGGGGATACGAGCCGTCGGCCTGCCATCGCAAACTACCTCTGTAACAAATTCGCCAGGCAAGCCAGGAACTTGACCCTGAAAGCCGATCCGAGGCGCAGCCGCTCTTCAGTCAGACATGCCTCAACGAGCACGCATGGACCCGTCCATTGTCGGACAATGAAAAGGAATTCCCACATGGCACCTCGTCAAACATCGATTGCACGCGAAATCGCCTCTTCCTGGATTGACTTTAAGTACCGACGAATCAAATGCTTGGCGGCCTAACAGAGGAGAACACTGATGGCCGCCGAACCTACGATTGAGACCACTGCGACGACCGAGACGTCAGCTGCAGCACCCGCTGAGAAGAAGACACGCAAGACGCGCACGCCGAAAGCTGCCGCCGAAGCCAGCAAGGTCGATGCTGCCGTTGCACCTGCTGAAAAGCCGGCGAAGAAGACGCGCGCAAAGCGTGGCTCCAAAGTGGTTCCGGTGAAGGCCGAAAAGTCGGTTGTCGCACCGAAGGTGGCCGCCACTCGAGCACGCCGGGTTCAAGCTGCCGGTTCCGCTCCGGTCTCTACCACTGCTAACGTCATTGATGATATCGCCGATCTCATCAAGCTTGAGGAAGAGAACAAGCAGCTTCGTAAAGAGCTCTCAGAAAAGCTACGCGCAGAAAATGCGGATCTGCGCGAGCGGCTCGGCAAGGTGTGATTTCTGGCTTGGAGCGGCGCCATGTATTTCCACGCGATGGCGCCGCCGATCTTTCGTCCGATTGGTCGGGATCAATGCGACCTGGGTGACAATAAATGACCGCGGCAATGTCCTGCCGCTATACTTTGAAGGTTCTACGTCATGAGAACACCATGGAGATTTGTGGCCGACCTGGTGTCGCGTAAATCGAAACCACATACTCATGGCGACAGCCCCGCGGTCGAACCGAAGACAATTGCTCTAGAATACAAGACCATCTCCGAAGAGGAACAATCTGGTTTCGGTGCGACGGCAATCGACCGCTCCGCAGCGCCTGACTTCGAGGCGCAAGTCGAAGCCAGCAGACCCGAACCTGACACCGACCGGACTGAAGCCGGAACGGCGGTGTCGTTACTGGTGATCACTTGATCCGCGAGGCGAAGCTTGGCAAACGGAGCGTCGGCGCTGAAGATGCCGGCGGCCCTGCCCTTGGCCGGGCGGGGGTCAGGGACGTGATCCAACTTTCTAGGAACAATCGCAGTAGGTGAAACGTTGTAAGGAGCAGTCGGGCGTGAGCGTAATCGGAGTGTGGCGCTCTCCTACCCTCGGAAATCCGAGGTTGCTTCCAGCCTTCGAGCTGTGACGCGGGGTTCGAATCCCTGCCCCGGCTACCAAATAGAACGCGCTACGGCGCCGTGTGAATCCGCGCAGTGATTGGAGCCTGCCGCGTATTAGATCCCAGTCCTTGCATTATCATGTCTTCCCGCGTGCGCTGGCGAAACGGTGCCATCGGGGCATCCTATTGAAAACTTGCATTGAATGTTCCTCCTGTTGAATGGAATGCAATGGTCTGACAACGCCCGCAGCCTGCCTAGAGCCTCAGATGATCACACCGACCTCACCGCGCAGGCCCTCCCGCGGAGCGGGTTCGTGCAAGAGGGTGCAAAGCAGTCGTCCCGCTCTTGGCTGCAACCTCACTTTTTTAAAGACTACAACCCACAGCCAACAAACTCGGATCGGTAAGGATGTGATGGGATTCGAACTGGCGACCTGCACGCTTCTCACGCGTAAGTGCGCATGATGTCGTGCAACAGCACTATGGTCGCTTTCTTCCGCAGGACAAGGCAGCATTGGCCGCCAAGATTTTGAAGCAGGTCTTCGAAGCGGCACTGAGAGCTGAATCAGACAAGGCTTAGGCTCAGCGCAACCTGATGCGAATGAGCGTTGTCATAGAGCCCACCTTTATCGCTTGAGAGTGCCAACCATTCGATTGATAGCGTCCCAATACTCCTTGTGCATGGTTTCGGCCGCTTCCGAGATCGCCAGCTTCCAAGCAGGCCCGCGATCCCATGCCTCCTCCAGAGCGTCAGCCAGTGAAGGCCCATGGCCCGTGACCGGCAGGACGTCGAATAGTATTCCTGCCTGTCTAAGGTCTTTATCCCGTTTGGCTTGGCCGCCGGCGTCGTTTTGGCGGCGACCGGCAATGATAAGCTTGTGCACCGCGTACCTGCAAGGATCAGGGATGACAACTGAGATACCGGCACCATGCAGCAAGATCGAACGAACGGGATCGCGGATCAAGAAATCCATGAATCTTAGCGGTTCGGCTGACGCGCCGCCGAGAGCGGGCATGTTGGCGGGTTTGTTGGAATATTCTTCGGCTCCCCTGTTTGTCGTCATGAACTCGACCCTGTAACCGGTTTGATTCCGAAAGGCATGAGATCGAGAGCTACCGCTGATATGCGGCACTGCGCGGAACGTCGGATCAAGCCCTTTTAGGAGATCGAGGATCGGCGGCAGCGAATCCGCCACCTCGGCGGAAATCGCGAAATCCTGGGCTAGGTCTGCATCACCTGTTAGGATCGCCGCCGAAGGCAGACGGATGCCAAGATATGCCGAGTAGCATTGAAATGCGACCGTGCCGATCAGAACACCACGCAACCGGAAGAGACCGGCCTTGGCAAGCACCTGTACAATATCCCCGGTAAAGCGATCAGCGGCAATCAAACCGGCCTCGCGCGTTAGCGTGGAAACGAACTTGCGGCGAGCCTTAAAGTCTGACTTCTCACCCTTGAAGGTTTCGACCCGTTCCGAAATCAAGGGATCGTCGGCAGGCCCGACGTACCGGCGCTTCTGCCCACCCTCACCATCGGGTTGGTCGAAATACCAATAACGCCGACCATCGACTGCCACCGGCACGAATCTACCCGCTGGGGGGAAGTCTTCCGCCCAATCATCATCAAATGCCCGTTGCTGGAGCTCCGCGACCATGGTGCGGAACATGAGATCAATCTGCTTAATCAAGGCGGCCTCTATATCGTTTTTGCAAATCTAGTATAGCTACAACCTCTAAGCAAGCTTGGTTGCTTTTACACAGGGGGCCCTGCTGCGCCTCCACTCCTCCAGTACCAGTCACTACCGACCCTGATCCTAGTTATACTATTTTCGCGAATACAGTATAGCATCGCTGTCGAGATGCCCGCTCTTGAAAAGAATCGAACTTGCGCATCATCAAGCGTGAGAGCTAAACGATTGAAATACAAAAATTCCGGCAGAATCCCGCAAGGATGTCATTTCATCGTCTCTGCTGGCGTGGGTGCGCTCGTAGGTGCCTGCTGAAATGCCATAGAAGCCGACTTCGGACTTATCGAGATGATCGTGGACGCTCCATACACTTAGAACATAATTGAGCACGTGACCGCGGGACGGCTTGTCAACCAACGCTTCATGCGGTCGCTGGTATCCTGGTGATTGTCTCCCGGATAGGTCAGCGAAACTGCAGCAATTCCATGCCGAGCAAGCAATGTTGCTGTATCGGATCGGTCGCCGTACCAGCCTGCATCTCCGTGTAAACGCCACCAAGAAAGCCGTTAAAACAAGCCTTAACAAGATGGTCATGCAGACATCTGCGGACGGGCTGCAACATGGAGGGCGACGCACTATGCTCCAATTGGACGTTTGACGTTAAAAATACTGTCTAAGAGTCGAGATATCGCATTCAGTATTGCGCGTTGCAGTTGATGCGATAACATGCATCTGGCTATTTTTTGGGGTGAGTACCGGTGTTCCTGCGTCAATCCGTTCTGGCCATCGTGGCATCCGCAACCTTGTTCGGAGCGGCGCATGCAGACATGACGATACAGAGGATACCAATCGAAAACGCTGCTCCCGTTCTTCTACTGAAGGGTGAATTCAGCCAATCCGACGATCCGCAGCAGCTCTCCCGGGAGGTCACAGCAAGCGGCGCCAAAGCCGTTACCTTTGACAGCAACGGCGGCAACATCCTTGCAGCCATGGCCTACGGCAGGATGATCCGGTCGCTTGGCCTAGCGACGTTCCAGCTGCGTGCCAGCCAATGCGCATCCGCCTGCACGCTGGCATTCGTCGGCGGGGTGATCCGCCAAGCAGAGCCGGGCGCTATCGGTGTTCATCAGTCTTCGTTTGCTGCGGGGACCGGGCTCGATGGCCCGACCGCCGTGGCTGCGGTACAGACGATGACCGCACAGATCATGTCATATTTTACGGAGATGGGCGTAGATCCCAAGCTGCTTCAGCTCAGTCTCTCCGTACCCAGCGACGATATGCGGTATCTCACCGCCAGTGAGATGCAAAGCTATGGGGTAACATTCGGCAACCTCAATGATATAGCTGGTCGGTTTGCCACAGCAGGGGCGGTTGTGCCGGCGGCTCCCTCTTCCGCAACGCAGACACCTCCGGCACAGACAGACGAGCAGAAGGCCCGGGCCTTCATATCTGCCTACTATGACGCCTGGTCTCATGGCAATGCCGACGCGGTCGCGTTCATGGAAAAAGCGTATGGCGATACCGTGGATTTCTACGGGAAAGCGACACCCAAAGCTGAGGTGGTCACAGCAAAGCGCGACTTTGCGACACGATGGCCCATCAGGGCCTACAGCGAAAGACCACAGTCGCTGAGGATCAAATGTTCGAATACTTGTAGTATCGAAGGAAATGTCGATTGGTACGCAAAGCGCGCCGGCGATCGCATATCATCGGGAACTGCGGAGTTCTTCTTCGTCTGGGACCAGAAGACGGGTACGATCGTATCGGAGAGCGGCAAGGTTAGCGAGACGGATAAGGGAGCCTCGGCGCCGGTTCGGCTGATATCGCAGTGGCAAGAACAAAACGGAGCATGCCGCGGAGGTAGCGGAGATTCGGCTGAAACCCTGGCAGCCTGTGGCAGGCGCGAGCGCATCACAGCGAAGCTTCAGACTGTCGGCTGGTGCTTCGGTCGGGAAGGCGAGTATGGTTATCAGATGGACTGGCATGATTGCGACGTTCCATCGTCTCAGCAAATAGCTGCAGGCGCCAACGCATCGGCCGTATCGAGTGGTGCGGCGCGGAAAAACCCAGCCGACTTTCCGATCTCAGGTCGATTTGCCGGGAAGACGATGCTGCCAGACTTCAAGGGTCGAGACCGCCAGTTCAATTCCTTCAGAACTCGCATCCGTGATGGCATACGCCAAGGACCCAACTTTGCAGGGCACTACACCCTTATTCAGATCGGTTGCGGAACGGGATGTTCCTTCGTGATCGTCGCCGATAACAAGACTGGCCGCCCCGCGAGTTTTCCACGCGGCGGCGAAGCGAACATGTATCTTGCGTTGGATTATCGTCTCGAAAGCCGCCTGCTTGCGGCTCAATGGTTCAGCTACGATTCCGGTCGCTGCTTCCTTGAGTATTTCGATTTTGATCGAGACGAATGGAAGCCGCTGACGAAGGCCGACATCGGAAATAACGACACCTGTTACAAGACGATCGAAGAAAATCTTCGCTGACCCCGCACGTTGCCGGAGAGGAAAAATGGCTATCTGAGGCTCGAGCCGTCCCCATCCGTATCCCGAGCTCCACGCGGCTGGCTTGCACCGCCAGTCGATGCGGGATCTGCGGGACGGGCACTCTTGACATAGAGACCATAGCTCGTTCCGTAGCCTGCAACGCTCAAGCGCATGCCGGGTGCAAGGCCCTGTCTAAAGCTATCGGGGAAGCCGCACAGTTCTCTGAACATCAAGGGCAATCCCTCAAGCTTGATCGGTCGGCGGCAGCCCTTGCTCTCAAAGCCGTCGATTTGCACCACCGTGTAAGGCAGCTCGACATGGCCGCCGGCGAACAGTGGGAAAATCATTGGAACGATGAGAATGGCGATATTCCTACCGGCCGCAAAAGCAAGCAATGCCGCGCCGCAAATGATAATTGGGTAATCGCCCCGAAGCTCCTGATATGTGCGCAGTGCCAGAACATAGACCGCAGCCGATACAAGGCCGATAGCAAGACTCGGTGTACTCATCAGTGCCGCCCACTCCGTCGACGGCAGAAATAATGGAAGGAACACGCCGACGACCATTGGCACCGCGACACCGACCAATAGCCAAAGCCAAAGCAATTTGCGCGCGAGCCAAGGAAGCTGCCGTCGTGACGAACGCTGCTCGCCACGTGTTCTCACCGGCCTATTCGCCGCGATAATACGCCTGGCCTCCGCCGCGGTCATGGCGTGCGGGTAACGCGGTGGCATCTCAATCTTGCCGGACGTAATCCAGCGCTTGATTTGCTTGATCTGGTTATCCGAAGCAGGTTCATGGACCTTGATCCAGGCCGACAACTCCTTGTCGTTGCCGAGCACGCCGTCCGGGATCGCCTGATTTATGCGCAATGCAATCCATTTGGCACGCTCGACTTTGGTCGAAGAAGGGCGACGCACTGTCATATGTTTGAGCTGGCCTCGTCAGGCTTTTCGATATTGCACGTCGTCATGATCGAATTGTATCCTCCCGACCGAATCTCGTCACGATTGCGTGGTCAGTTTATGGTGAAGGAGCGCCAGCAGTACAATGCCTTCATCACCAGAACCGCTGATGGCATGCGAATTTGAGAGCGACCGTGGTAGGCCAAGCTACTGAATAGGTCGGCCCCACACCTTCCGGAATGGTCATAGGTCGTCATCGAGGGGCTACCAGAGGCATATAAGTCAATCGACAACAACGTTGCGTCAATGGCCGCGGCAGGCATGATAAGAAGAGTTTGCGAAAGTCAGGTCGTCGACTACGGCGAAGGGATAATGGCGCGATAACGATTGGAAGCGTGCCGCCAGCTTTCTGCGCTCGATGAATGTTGCACTGCGATCAGTGGCGCCAAGCTGCGCCAGCGATTTGCCCACTTACCGGAGCTTGCAAGTGTGCCATCTTGGTTGGCCTACTTTCGCTTAAAGTTATAAGGAGCCGTCCGCAAGTGCTTGCTATGCGAGCCAAGTTGGTGCGAGCACTGATCGGAATTATCAATCAGCACTAAAGATTGGCCTCATTTGCCATCCAATTCCGGCAAGTGTTCCAAATGAGGCTTGGCTTGCCCGGCGCTGGCTGTGGATAAAGAGGGTATCTAATCGTGCGTCGCTCTTCATTGCTTGAAGCAATTTTCGCGATGCCACTGGAGAAAATGCAGATGTGGCCGCGCAGACGGTCTCAAGGGGACGATCGCTCTGCCGGTCTTGTTGAGCAGCCCTCGTATGCTCTCCGGGTCGTTTGCTTGCCGCGAAACCAAGATATCCAGGTCATCCGAAAGACTGATGAGGCCGCGATCGAACATCCAATGCGCCGTACCCGATAAGGCAACGCCGTTCCCGAGGGTGTCAGGTCCATTCGCCTCCACAGGTCGGATATGAGCCGCGTCCACTTCAGCCCGTCCGCCACCATTGATGAGTTTCAAGCCGGTGATCGCGCATCGTTTGTCGTAGGCCCGTAAAATGAGCCGCCGAAACAGCCGATTGCGAATAGCGCGGGAGGTTAGCTGCATCACGCGGTCACGCTCTTGCTCAAATATGAACGGTGCTTGAGCAGCGTCTTCAAATCCGTTTATAAGATCAGCCGTTCCCGCTCCATCCAGCCGCGGCAATTCGGGTTCAGGCTCATTCAGGCCGACCGATAGGATGCGATTGAAATCGGCAGCCGAAATGGGCCGCACCGCCGATTGTGCCCTCCCCGAGATCCGCCCGCCGTCGTTCAATTCACCGAGTTCGATTACTCCATCAGGGCCGCTAAACGGAACGGGATTGATGAAATCCAGATAACTGCCAGGTTCGATCAGCGCCAAATACATACCCGCAGCCTTCGGGTCCAGGATGACTTGGGCAATCTTGGCGATGGCGCAATAACCGCGCGTGCCGGCAACCTTGCGCGGCTCATAATAGACGATCCAGTCCCCAACGCAGTCTTGAACACGACCAAGGTACTGGCTTGGAAACTGATACTGTTCAGCCGCACTGTCGTCGTAGATCGAGTCCGAGCGGTGAATGAAAACTCCGAATCCCATGCTCAATGCTTAGCACAACAAGATCGGTTTCGGATATGATGTCTGTTTTTCGTTCGAAGACAAATTGCTCGGAGCTAAAGGTTTTAAAGGGAACACTTTATGAGGTGGCATCGCCTTAACGGATCGTAGGCGCGGCAAGGCACACGCCCCGAATTTCAGAGCACGGTCGAAAATGCGATTTCGCGCCAGGTGATGACGGCGCTGGCGCGGAGTCGGCCATGGTCTGCAGCAGTGAGATGTTTCCGATGGAGATGAAAGAGGTTGGCGACGTGGCCGTGAACCGAGACGAAATGTTGACATTGCCGCGCCGACCGCTCCTCTCGCCGCCGCAGTGGCAGATGAGAATTTTCGGCGCGGTTGTTCAATTCCTTATCCGATCGATGCTCAACGCCGGGCATCAACTCAGCTTGCGCCGCCGCACAGGAACGCAGCTTGTCGGTGACCATCACTCTCGGCATGGCACCCTGGCTTCCGAGCAGCTTGCGCATCAGCCGCAGCGCTGCCTTCTTGTTCCTTCGGCTTTGTAACAGGGCAGCGAGGACGTAGCCTTCTGCATCGATTGCACGCCACAGCCAGTATTTCCTGCCCCTGATCGATACGACAAGTTCATCAAGGTGCCATTTGTCGGCGAAGTTGCCGCGTGATCGCCGTCGGAGTTGATAAGCGAACTTGAGACCAAACTTCACCACCCATTCCGACACCGTTTGAAACGACACGTCGATCCCGCGTTCGGCAAGCAGGTCTTCGACATTGCGAAGGCTCAGCGGAAATCGGTAATAAAGCCATACCGCATGAGCAATGATTTCGGCTGGAAAACGGTAACGGTGGTAACGGGCAAGCGGCTCATCGATCATGCTGCTCGAATATCACCGCGATCAGCAGGATCCGTTAAGGCGACGCCATCGGCACTCCCACTCTCGGGATCGTAGATAAGGCGACTAGCGTTCGCATTATTTTAATCATGCGCATCCAAGGCGGATATTACTACGCTCCAGAGTGGCCATAGTTTAACTTCAAGTCGTTGTGATATCGATCCAATAGAAAATACTACCGAAACCGATTGAGAATCTTCATTCAAAGTTATGGCTTTTGTAAAATCGCTGTAAAAATAGAACTGACGCCTACAGGCGGAATCCACAGTCAATTTAAACGAAGCATCCACTATTTTGAATGAAATTGTAATCTTATTTTTTTCATCGTCAAACATCTCATATGTGTATATTTTAAAATCGTCGTCGAACCTCGCGTCGCACCCAAACGCAGACACCATTTCTGATAAAGACGGATACGCTTCAATTCTAAACATGCTACTGCTCTCCCTTTGGTATAGTTGTAACGAAGCGCTTTCCGCCGTTTGGCAGAACCTCAAAGGTACTTGTTAACTTAAGTCCCCCACCTGGTCCCATCAACAGACCTTCGACAACCTCGAAATTCTGCACTTTGCCATTAGGCGTGGTTTGGCTGAAAGTCTCAATTACACTGCCCGGATTATTAACGGAACTCTGAAGCGCATCCGCAATTGCGGCTCTTCCAGCCAAATTATCAAAAATCCCAATGCGAGCGAACTGTTGCTGCATCTGAAGTGATCGATCTTGGTTTTGCTGATTGGAATTGACGCGCCCAAAGAAATAATCCCACTTTCCACTCTCAATCGTTATTGCATCTTGGCCGGAGCTACCATTATTCTGAGAGTTTCCATTGCTGGGCACAGGGTGATGTCACGTTGTTTGTGGCTTAACGCTTGATGGGTAAGCCGTGTCGATGAACCCACCGATCGTCAGCTACAAGAACCACCGTTTTCCACCACAGGTCATTGCCCATGCGATGTGGCTGTATTTCCGTTTCCCGCTGAGCCTGCGCTTGGTGAAGGAAATGCTTCTGGAACGTGGCATTGTCGTGTCTTACGAAACCATCCGCCGATGGGCTTGCAAATTCGGTGCGGCATATGCCAGGCAACGGCGCAGAAAGAAGCCGTCCCGAAAGGACATCTGGCATCTGGACGAGGTGGTGATTTCCATTGGTGGTCGGAAATACTGGCTCTGGCGAGCCGTCGACCAGGACGGCTATGTTCTCGATGAAATCGTCCAGTCTCGTCGCGACACGAAGGCCGCCAAGCGTTTGCTAGTCAGGTTGCTGAAGAGGCAAGGCAAGACACCGAAGCGGATCATCGCCGACAAGCTGCGCTCTTATGCAGCGGCAAAGCAGGATGTGATGCCGACCGTTGAACATCGGTCGCATAAAGGTCTGAACAATCGCGCGGAAAATTCACATTTGCCACTACGAAAACGGGAGCGGGCGATGCAGGGTTTTCGATCCGCCGGCGGCTTGCAACGATTTATCTCGGTCTTCTCAGCGATCCGAAATCTTTTCGTCTCGCCGCACCAGAAGCACACCGCCCTCGCCACCCACATTCATCGGATCCGCGCGATGGCACAGTGGAAGGCCGTGACCGGCACAGTTGCCTGAGTTCAACGGCAAGCCCTTCGCCCGGCTTCAGTCAAACAACGTGACATCACCCGTGCTCGATGGCCCGAGCCTGGAGAGGTTCATGTGTAGAAAAAGCGACGCTGGTTGGCTCTGAGCAAGACCTCCCGGCATGGGTCGCCATGCACAAAGCAAAAACCCGATTGGCAGCCGAAGACCAGAAGAGCCTGATGCGCGGTAGAAGTAGCTTGGATTGGCAGCCGCCGCTGGCATGAAAATCGATGCGAATTGTAGGTCTCGAGGGCGAGTCACCTTATGGGTGGCTTACAGGTTCGGGTGATGCATTCGGCTTCGGCTTGGCGAAAGTCGGACCAAGAGCGGCGAGGAAGATGCAAAGATGGCCCGATCTCACAACCGGGCTAAGCTTTGGGAGCGACTAGTCGCAAACGGTCTGACGTACCACAACGCGGTGGTGATGACGGTACCCGTAGTGCCTCTCTGTCCAGCACCGCTGGTCATAACGATATCTCGGGCCGTCATAGCCATCGTATGCGTAAGCTGGCGGATAGCGATATCGTGGCAACGGCCGATCATACTCGTAGCGAGGTCCAACCCCGTACTCAAAGTAGACCTGGGAGAATGCCGGCGATGCGGCCAACATAGCTGCGAGCGCCAACGAAGCGATTGCGATTTTTCTCATGTCTTTTTCCATCCCGATTTGCACGCACACCTTTGCAAAGTAGCGTCCTGCGGATATTAATACGTCATGAGCGCTGCTTCTGAACACGGACCAAAGTCCGATCAGATGAAGACTTAGGCCCGATGAGGCGCTGAGGTTCTCTCGCAAACCGGGCACAAAGCGCAAACAACGGTTCCGAATATTCGTTCGCAGACAGCTAACTCGTAAAGACAACTGCGCAAAGCAACAGATTTCACCGGATTTCTTAAGCTGTTTTTTCTGGCCGATGTTTAGCTCACGCAGCATCAAAAAGGGGCATATCTCGGATATGATTCTACACCAGAGACATCCCTCCGCCACTACTTTCAAGGCCCTGCGGAGGGCCACGCTCGGCACGCTGTGCGCCGTGGCCGGTTCTGTTGGTGTTTTATTTCTATTGAACCTATTGATGCCGGATCGCCCATTTTTGGTCGGATTTGTCGGTGCAGTACTTTTTTCCGTATTTGTGGCCTTGCCGCTGTTTTTTGCCTTGCAGCTGAACAACGACGTCGTCCGCAAGATGCAGGAAGACGTCATAGAGGCGACGCGCTACGACAGCGTGACGAAGACCCTGAACGGCACCGCCTTTGCCGCGGCCGTCGATCACTTTATCGACCGGCGCAAGCGTGTCGCCGCCGATGCTGGCGGCATCGTCATCGCCGTCATCGTCGATACGCTCGACGACATCGGCCGCCGCTACGGACCGCAATGGGCCGATATCGTGATGCAGTCGCTTGCCTCGATCATCCAGTCCTCGGTTCGTCGTGACGATCTCGTGGCGCGGCTGGCGACCAACGAACTTGGCATATTCCTGGCTAGCGCGACGATCGAGGACGCCCGTGACATTGGCACCCGCATCCGCACGCGCCTCTCTGAGGCCACCTTCAGCGCCAACTGCGCGCCGCTTTCCGTCGCCATCCGTCTCGGCGGCATCTCCTTCGACGGCCCGGCCGACTTCAACCAACTCCGCCAACTCGCCGAACAAATGGCCTTCGAGAACGACGACGAGAGCGACGGCATCCCGATCAGCGTGTTGCCGGCCGCATGAGACTGGTGGCTCTGCCACCGCAGCAGCGCGGCAGAGGCCGGAAAGGCGAGACCTGTCCTTGATGCGGCGTCAAAGCCCGCTGGATCTCGGTTGCCCGTCTCGATCCGCCGAGGCTAGTCAGGCCTCGAAGGATGAGACGTCTGTGTGTGGCTTCATTCAAAAGCCTTCATGACGGAAATCTCGATTTCAACGCCGCACGGTCGGGCCTCATGCCAATCGGGATTAGCGCGCGATCTGGCGCTATTTCAGTTCCAATCTCAACCATCCGCTCAGCTCGTCGCACATAGGGAGACCTCCGCTACAGCAGCTCGGGGAGCGTTCCGAGGCGCGAGCATCCCCTCGATCTTTCGGTCCAAATACAACAGGTTCGGGCCCCCTTATTGAAATCCATTCATCCCCACAAGTTATGAGTAGGTACTTGGTACCAGAGTCGCAGGCCAGCACTGCGATGCTGCTGCCCCACCGATCCCGTTCGTCGGCGACGAGAGCAAGCCGATCAAAATCGAGCTGCTGCGCGAAGTTGCAGAATGCGATCCTCGCCCCGGTCGGATCACGTGTCGATCGGGGTCTCATTTCCTACGACGCGGCTCGGCGCTTGCCACCAACACCTAGTTCAAGCGGTGCCGGAACATCCATGCGGCGATAGGCATCGTCACCGCCGCAATGGCAACCAGCGCCAGCATGTCCGGAAGCAGCGCATTTAGGCCCGCCCCTTCAAGATAGACTCCACGGGTAATGTGAATCGCATATTTCAACGGATTGATCATCGTGGCGTATTGCAAAACCTCCGGCATGTTGTCGGTCGATGACATCAACCCGGACAGCAGCATGAACGGCATCAGGAAGACGAAGCAGAGGATCATCGCCTGCTGCATGTTCGATGCAATGGATGACAGGAACAATCCGAAGCCGATGGCGGCGGCAAGGAAGAGGCTGAGCCCGAGATAAAGCGTCAGGAACGAGCCGGCAAAGGGGATCCGAAACCAGAACAGGGCCACCAGCAGGATAGTGGATGCCTGGGTGATGCCGACGACCATCGAGGGCACAGCCTTGCCGACCATGATCTCGGTCGGGGTGAAGGGCGCCACAAGCAGCTGGTCGAAGGTTCCTTCCTCGCGTTCGCGCGCGACGGACATGGCAGTCAGCATCATCGTCATCAGCATGGTGATCGTTCCGATGAGCGAGGGGACCATGCTCCATCGCGTTTCCAGCTGCGGATTATACCAAGCGCGGGTCGTGACCCTGACGGCACTCCCAGAACCTCCCTTCTGCGCAAGCCAATCGGATGTGAAGTCGCCGACGATGGTATTGACGTAGCCTTGCGCAATGCCGCTGGTGTTGGAATTCCTTCCATCCGCGACGACCTGCACAGTACCGGGGACGCCCGCTTCCAGCTGCCGCTCGAAATCATGCTCGATGACGATAATCAGGACGGCCTGCTTGGTGTCGAGCAGCCTCACGGCTTGGCCCGTCTGCGTCAGCGTCGCCACTCTTTCGAAGATGCCGGACCCTTCGAGCTTCGCGACGAGGTTTCTCGACGTCGCCGTCCTGTCCTGGTCCACGAGCGCATAGGGGACGTTGTTGAGATCGTAGGTGGCGGCATAGCCGAAGATCAGGCATTGCAGGATCGGCGGCACCACAAGGCTCGCCCGGCTTCTCGGATCCTTCAGGATCACGAGAAGTTCCTTTCGGATGAGGGTGAGGAGGCGCAGAAGCGACGCGATGAACATCTTTATGCGACCCTCTTGCGGGTCATGCGGACGGCGAGCGCCAGGAGCCCCGTCGCCATGCCGACGAGCACCGCCGCGTTGGGCAGGATGACGCTCCAGATATTGCCGGCGAGAAACAGGGTCTGCAGCAGGGTGACGAAGTACCGACCGGGAAAGATGTAGGTGATGATCTGCACCGCAAAGGGCATGCTCCTCGGATCGAACATGAAGCCAGAGAGCATCATGGCCGGCAGGAAGGTGGCGAGAACCGTGATCTGGCTGGCGATGAACTGGCTCTTGGTGATCGAGGATATCGCAAGCCCAAGTCCCAGCGCGACTAGAAGATAGAGCATGGATACGATGGTGAGCACCAGCAGCGATCCGCGAAGCGGCACGCCGAAAAGCAGCCGGCTTCCGACGACGCAGAGTGCCAGGCCCGCCAGCCCGAGCACAAAATAAGGAACCGTCTTGCCAAGCAGGATTTCGGTCGAGCGGACGGGCGTCACGAACAGCGCCTCGAAGGTGCCGCGCTCCCACTCCCGCGCCATGACGAGGGCGGTGAGAAGCGCGCCGATCAGCGTCATGACGAGAACGACGAGACCCGGCACGAGGAAATAGCTGCTGTCATTGGCTTCGTTGAACCAGAGCCGGGATTGGATCGTGACGCGGCTGCTGGCAGTTACCCCTTGGCGCGACGCTTCCTTGGCGGCCCAGACGCCGACCGCTGCTTCTGCATAGCTGAGCGAGATACGGGCAGTGTTGGCATCGCTGCCGTTGACGACGACCTGGACCTCGCCATTGCCCACGGCGGCCTTGCGGGCAAAGTCGGAAGGGATCCGCACGATCGCTCTTGCCTGCGATGAAAGAAGCATCGCTTCGGCCTCGGCCATCGTCTTGACGGGCTTCGGAGAAAAATAGCTGGAGAGCTCGAAGTCGGACGCGAGCCCACGTGCCTCGGCCGAATTCTCCTCCATGACGATGGCAACGGGAACATTCTTGACGTCGAGATTGATGCCATATCCGAACAGGATCAGCAGCGCCACAGGCATGACGATGCCGATCGCGATGCTGCTCGGGTCGCGCAGGAGCTGCCAGGTCTCCTTGCGGATGAGCGCGCGGATGCGGCGCAAGCCCGCGCGCAATCCTTGGCCGGGATGTTTGACGGGTTCGCTCATGCAGCCTTCTCCGCTTGTCTGTGGCGCTCTTTCTCGACGATCGCGATGAACGCATCCTCCATCGTCGCTGCCGTCTCGCCTTGCGCACCCGCATGGGCGCGGATTTCGACTGGCGTTCCCTCCGCCAGATTGCGGCCGGCGTCGAGGATGATGATCCGGTCGCAATACTCGGCTTCTTCCATGAAGTGCGTCGTGACGATGATGGTGACCCCCTGCTCCGACAGAGCGGTGATCCGCCCCCAGAATTGCCGCCTGGCGAGCGGATCGGCGCCGCTTGTCGCCTCGTCAAGAAAAAGAATATCCGGCTCGTGCAGCAGGGCGGCGGCAAGCGCCAGCCGCTGCTTGAACCCGCCTGGCAACTGCCCGCTCGGCAGTTTTGAAAACTGGCCCAGTTCGAACCGGTTCTTCAGGGAGTCGATCCTCTCCTTCCTGTGCTTGCCGCGCAGTCCATAGGCGCTTGCGAAGAACTCCAGGTTTTCGTCGACGCTGAGCTGCCCATAGAGCGAAAATTTCTGCGCGACATAGCCCAGCCGCTCCCGCGCCTTCGCGCCTGCCGTCAGCAGATCGGCGCCGGCGACCATCAGGGTGCCTGTGGTGGCGGGAAGCAAGCCGCAGAGCATCCGGAATGTGGTGCTTTTGCCGGCACCGTTCGGACCGAGGAGACCATAGACCTCGCCCTTGCGGACACTGAAGCTGACACGGTCAACGGCGGTGAAATCTCCGAACTTGCGGACAAGGTCGCGAACCTGCACGATCGTTTCGTCGCCGTTTCGCTCCCCTTTGTGCTGACTGACATGCGTCTGGCGCTCGCCATTGCCGACAACGGCAGCAAACTGCATCATGAAGGCATCTTCGAACCGCGGCGCGACGCTTTCGGTGTCGAGTTTCGTCTCATCCAGCTGCAGCAGCTCGTCCTTCTGGTCCGGCTTGCGCACGATCCGGACGCGCCCGGCTTCGGGAACGGCATCGACAATACCAGGCAGTGCGAAGAGGCGGGCCTGCAGGGATCTTGCGGCCATGCCCTTAGGAGTGCTGACCATGAAGCAGCATCCCTCTGCCTTCGCCGTGATGTCGGCCGGCGGTCCCTGATCGAGGATTTTGCCTGCATGCATGAGCACGGCATGCTCGCAGCGCTCGGCTTCGTCGAGATAGGAGGTTGCCACGATCACCGACAGCCCGTCCTCCTTTATGAGTCTGAAGACGATGTCCCAGAGCTCACGCCGAGATAGCGGATCGACACCGACTGTGGGTTCGTCGAGAAGCAGCAGTTCAGGCGCGCGCACCAGAGTGCAGGCAAGACCAAGCTTCTGCTTCATGCCGCCGGACAATTTTCCCGCTGGCCTTTGCTTGAACCGCCCGAGCTGCGTCATCTCGAAAAGGCGTGGATAGGTCTCGTCGCGCTGGGATTGAGTCACGCCATGCAGATCGGCGTAGAGATCGAGGTTCTCCTGAACACTCAGATCTTCATAGAGGCCGAACCTCTGCGGCATGTAGCCTATGCGATCCTGGACCTGCTGCGGCTCCCTCGCGACATCGACGCCGATCACCTGCAGATTGCCCTCATCCGGAGCGATAAGGCCGCATGCCAGACGCAGCAATGTCGTCTTGCCGGCGCCATCCGGACCGACGAGCGCCGTCAGCGCTCCCCTGCGAACGTCGAGCGAGACATCGGCGAGCGCTTCCACCGTTTCCCCAGTGTTCCGGCGAAACGTCTTGCGGAGATTGCGTGCTATCAGCGACAGATCGATGTCACTCATGGCATCCTCGTCTATTGCTGCGCAGTTGCAAGGTTCGCCTGCTCGCCCGGAAGCGGTGTCACGGTTGCCGGCATTCCCAGGCGCAGCATATTGTTGGGATCATCGACGAAGACCCTGACTTCATAGACAAGGCTGGTGCGCAGTTCCTCCGTCTGCACTGATTTCGGCGTGAACTCGGCAACCGAGGAAATGAAGCCGACCCATCCGAGGATCGTTTGCCCCAGAAGCGAATCGACAGTCACAGAGGCTTTCATGCCGGGGCGGAGCATACCGAGCCGGGTTTCGGAAACATAGGCACGTACCCATTTCGGGCTGGTAATCGCAAGCGAGAGGGCGGCCCGGGTTGGCGAGGCCATCTCACCGGGTTCGATCAGCCTGGATTGCACGATCGCATCCACAGGCGCCCTGAGCTCGGCGTCGGCGAGTTGCTGATTCAGCAGCGAGACATTGGCTTCGGCCGCATGCAGCTGCGCTTCCGCCTCGTCAATATCTTCCATGCGAGAGCCAACAACGAGCAGGTCCAGCGCCTTCTGGTTGGAGACGACCTTCGCGTCGGCAACGGCGGCCGCCGAGCGGGCCTCGTCCAGAGCCTGCTGGCTGACAACGGCCTTCGGCGCGAGTGCGTTCTGGCGTTCGAACTGGGCACGGGCATTGACCGCCTCAGCCTTGGCGGATTCGAGATTGGCGCGCCCCTGGGCGATCTCTTCGGGACGGCTGCCGTTCTTCAGACGCGCCAGATTGGCGCGCTGGCTTGCCGCCTGCGCCTCGGCCTGAGCAACCTGCGGCTGGAGACGGCTGGTATCCAGCCTGGCAACTATCTGGCCTTTCTTGACTTGTGCGCCTTCTTCGACAAGGACTTCGGCAACGCGTTCGCTGCCGTTGAAGGCTAGGGTAAGCTGCCGGAAGTCGACGTTTCCATAGAGAACGAGTGCGTTGGAACCGTCGTCCCGATGGAGATACCACCAGGTACCGCCGGCTGCGGCGATCACGAGGATCAAGATGACTAAGACGCGCTGCATGGTTTATTTGAACTCCAAACGAGATGCTGGCTCTAGTGAGGCGAACGACGATCTAAAATCGATGCTTGCCCGATCATAGCACTTGCGAAATTCAAATTTCAATTTAATCTTTGAATGAATGGAAAGGTAGAGAGAATGGTCGAGAGCAACAGACGATCATCGCGCTCCAAAGATCGGCAGGACGGCGCGGCAACGCGTATGAGCCTGCTCGACGCAGGAGGCGCGGTCTTCGCCGAGCTCGGATTCGACCGTGCGACGGCAAAGGAAATTGCTCTCAGGGCGGGCACGAATGCCGCGGCGGTCAACTACCACTTCGGTGGCATCGAGGCCCTATATGAAGATGTTCTCGCCGAAGGCCATCGCCGACTCATGAGCTACGAAGTGCTTGCGCACGCAGTGGCAGCGGATATTGCCGCCGAGGAAAAATTGCGCCGGCTCATTGGCCTGCTGGTCAAGGTCGTGCGGGCCAACAGCGAGAATTCCTGGCCGGCGAAGGTAATCGTCCGCGAGCTCATCGCGCCAACACCCCATATCGACAAGCTTCGTCGTGAAGAGATAGAGCCGAAGAAAGCATTGCTGTTCGGTGTCATCGCCGAGATCATCGGCGTCACCCCGGATCACTCGTTAGTCGCACAAGCCGCACTTTCCACAATGGCGCCTTGCTTCATGATGCTGGTGGCCGAAAAACGCGTATCCGAAATCATTCCAGCACTCGGCAGGGAAATGACGACGGATGAAGAGCTGGCGGAGCGGCTGTTTCGCTTCACCCTTGGCGGTCTCGCACAGCTCTCCACGTCCGAGAAAGCGTCGGGGTCAATGGATGCTCCGAATTGATCCGCATGGCGATAGGCCGAACGAGGGCAGCGTGACCGCTATCTTTTCCCACGGTCGAACGATCGGCCGCTGCTGCCCACAGACTTTGGCTAGCGGTTGCACCCCAACGCAATCTCCTTTGTCTTCGTTTTTACGACCCGGCTAGCCTTGCTGCCGAACGCTAACCCGCATCGTGCCAATATCGCATTTGCTAATGGTGATGAAACGCTCCTTGACGACGACGGCAGCTCGCCCCGCGTGGTGAAGGCTATCCTAGGCTCCCTCAGCGTCGGACTTATGTATCGCTCGTATTGATTGACCGGTTTGGGGTCCGTAGCAGACTGGCAGCTCTTGAGAGGCAGAAGCTGCGATGCGAGCACTAAGCCCCGTCAGCTGCTTCCGAGATCCCGTCGAGCTCGCCGATATCGATCAGATCGCCAAGGATGGAGCGCAGTTCCGGCCAGGGGCTTTCGCCTGGGGTGGTGCCGGGGTCTTCCCATTCGACGAGGGCATGCAGCTTGGCCGTAATGCCAGCGAGGGTGCGAGCCGGGATCTCCCATAGGCGCTGTGCAGCCTGGAGCTCCGCAGCGCCGTCGTACCCGTCGCCGCAGCAGCACTGATTCCATTCGCCGTCGCGGGCGCAACGAAGCTGCCCTACAAGGAGGTGCTGTCCATCATGAAAAAATTGCTGCTGTTGTGATGCACACCCTCCACCAACGGGCTACCAGCATTCGTTTGCGAGTTGAGGATGCTCTTGAATCAATTCGAACCGACGACCCCATTGGTGCAAGGAGCCATCTATTTGAAATCCCTCAGCGGCGGACATTTGTACCGCTCGTACTGATTGACCGGTTTGGGGCCTGTAGCAGACTGGCTGCTCTCGAAAGGCAGAAGCTGCGATGCGAGCACTAAGTCCCCTTCGCCGCCTCCGAGATCCCGTTGAGCTCGCCGATCTTGATGAGATCGCCAAGGATGGAGCGCAGTTCCGGCCAGGGGCTTTCGCCTGGGGTGGTGCCGGGGTCTTCCCATTCCACGAGGGAGTGCAGCTTGGCCGTAACGCCGGCGATCGTGCGCGCTGGGATCTCCCATAGGCGCTGTGCAGCCTCGAGCTCCGCATGCATGACATCCAATTCCTCCTGATGCGCCCGGCTGTAGCCGAGCTGGTCGTCTGCCGCCTGCCATTCCACACGCAACTTGTCGAGCTCGGCTTTGGCGCGCCTTCTCGCGTCCGCCATATGCTCTCCTGGGAGAAGAGCGTCGATTTCATCGTCGGTTGCGGCGAAAGCGGAAGCCTCTTCACCCGGAATGGCCAGATCTATGATCGGGGTGCTGCCGACCATCGCTAGAAGACGCGTTTCCATCGCCTGCTGTCTAACAGACAGAGCTTCGCGCTTCTCATGCAGCATGAACCACTCGCTCCATAGCGTCAGTGCGGCATCCCTGTACGGTTCTGCACAGGTTGCAAGTGTGTGGCGTTGCATGATTTTTGATAAAGTTCTGCTATTCTCAGAATCACCCATGATCCGAGCTCCGAACAGCTTGATTGTGGTTAGGTGTGGAAACCGAAATGGCGATAGGTTGAAGGAAACTCGCGACCTGTGACGCGAGAGCCAGACAGATCAGCACGACGGCAAGGATCAAGCAGTGTCCATTTCTACGGCCGTTTTCAGGTGTTTGGCGGAACCGCCAACCATCGAGATCAAGCTCGCTCGCTCGGGTCTGGATAGCAACCAGCATGCAGCCAAGCGCGACGGTGTCGTCTGCGTTCTTATCGACGTTGAATTGCTTCAGGTATGCCTCGATACGCGGGCTAGCAGAACCGCAATCATGATCAATCATCGCTATGAATGAATGCGCTTCCACGCAGGCATTCGCTATCCGCAGCTTACCTTGCGCTCCGCTCTCGAGGACTTTTCTAACCGCAACGAGCAACGCCATCAGAAGCTCTGCCGTTTCATCGGGTACCATCGTCACACGCCTCGCACAGTCCATGTCGCACCTCGGCTCAGTGGGAAGCAGAACGGCTGCATCGTCTCGTCGTCCGCACGAAACGGCATGGACAGCCTCCAGCCAGCTCCTCGCCCACATCAAGCCCTCGATCCGGAGAGTTTCGCCTCATCAAATTATCTGAATTTAAGATACCTGAAAAATAGATATACTGGAAGCCCCATCTTGTCCAAAGATGGGTGATGACGTGACGAAAACTCTCGGCACGAAACGACATCAGGCGCTGATTGCGCTTCTCATAGAAAAGCGTGAGGCCAAGGGCCTTACGCAAGCCGATCTCGCAGCGAAGCTCGGCGAATATCAGTCCTTTGTGGCACGTCTTGAGAGTGGGCAGCGACGGGTGGATGTGATCGAATTTCTGGAGCTTGCCGAAATCTTGGGCTTCGATGCAGTTCAAGCCCTCATTGCCGTAGCGAAGGCGCATTAGGGTATTGATTTCCACTCAGAGTAGACCCGACAGTCAGTCGCTCTGGCGACGTCTGTGCCGCATAGTTTGCTCTTGACGGGATTTAGAACTCAACTTGATATGACTAGGCCTCTGATTTGATGCACTTGTACGGCGTGAAACTCTAGATGTGTATCGGCGCAGTGATTGGGGGGGGCAGATCGGCGTTACAAGGTGTTGATTTTCCAAAGATCGGCGGGGTCATTGCGCGACGCCGATTCACAGCCGATATCTAGCTCGCCGGCCGAAAGTGCAGCCAACAGCCTCGTCAATGCCCGCATGAACAAGAAACGTCAGATGCGCTGGTCGCCGATTGGCGCTAATCGGGTCTTGCAGGTCCGAGCCGCCGTCGTGGACGGTCGTCTCAAGCAGGCAAAGCTCAGTCTTGCAGCGTAACCTCCATCTCTTTTCCACTCCCTAAGCGAAAAAAGCACATCGAGGTCGATAATTTTCGAGTGGCTTTCCAATGAGTTAGAAATCAAGGTATTCAAGGCGTGACACATGCCCGAAGCCATACGCTTCGGATGCATCGTTGTGGGACACTAGCTCGTTTGTTTTCCAAATGTAAGCTCGTCTGGATCGCTCCCTCTGGCCTTTTCAACCAGGGACACCAAACCAAGAAGTCTCCGGGAAGGACGGCTTTGGATATCAACGAAGTGCAAAATCCTGACAACAATATGCAAATCCACCATACTTCCGATGAACCTGAATCATCCCGAGATTTGTAGACGGCTTCTTTCGTGCCCGAAACTGTACAGGCAATCCAGCGGCGCGACAGGTTTTCACCGACGCGCCGCATGATCCGATGCTTCAGCGAGCAGGCTTGAAGGCAACACGCAGCTCTTCGGCAAACAGCTGGGGCTGTTCCCAGGCCGCAAAATGTCCGCCCTTGGCGACCCGATGGTAGTAGTTGAGCGTCGGGTAGGCCTGCTTGCTCCAGCTTTCGGGCGCCTGGTAGATCTCTTTCGGAAAGACGGAGATACCGACCGGAACCTTGATGTCCATCGTCTTCTGCGCTTCGGCGCTGAAATTGTTGTTGTTGTTTTCCCAATAGAAGCGCGATGAGGATGCACCGCTGTTCGTCAGCCAGTAAAGCGTGATGTCGTTGAGCATCTCGTCCCGGGATAGGACGCGCTCTGGAACACCGTCGCTGTCGCTCCACTGGGCAAACTTTTCGTACATCCAGGCGGCAAGGCCGGCCGGCGAATCCGACAGCGAATAGCCGATCGTCTGCGGTCGCGTCACCATCAGCGCGCCATAGGCGGCGTTTCGCCCAAAGAATGTGCTCAGAGACTGGAAGGCCTCACGCTCCTCGGGAGCCAGGCTCGCTGGGGCGGAATCGCCGCTGTTGATTGGCTTGACCAGGTTGCCGGGGATGGTGGCCGGCATATTGAGGTGAATGGCGAGTAGGCCCTTGGGCGCCAGGCGTCCCAGCGCATCGGAAATGACCGAGCCGTGGTCGCCACCCTGGGAGACGTAGTGGTCATAGCCGAGCCGCTTCATCAGGACATCCCAGGCTCCCGCCGTGCGCTCCGGCCCCCAGCCGAGCTCGGTCGGTTTTCCCGAGAAGCCATAGCCGGGGATCGAAGGGATGACGACGTCAAATGCGTCCTCAGCACGACCGCCATAAGCTTCGGGATCGGTGAGAGGGCCGATCGCCTTCAGGAATTCAAATGTCGAGCCCGGCCAGCCATGGGTGAGGATGAGCGGCAGCGCGTTGGGTTTTTTCGAGCGGACGTGAATGAACTGGATATCGACGCCGTCGATCGTGGTGATGAATTCGGGCAAGGCATTCAACTGCGCTTCGGCCTTGCGCCAATCGTAATCGGTCCCCCAATATCGCACCAGATCCTGAACCTGCGCCAATTGAATGCCCTGCGATTGATCGCCAACCGTTTCCTTGTCGGGCCAGCGTGTCTCGGCGATACGTCGGCGCAAATCGTCGAGCTGCGACTGTGGAACATGCACTTCAAAGGGACGGATCGTCTCATCGACCTTCGGCGCGCCCGCCGAAGCGATCGTTACGGCATCGGCAGCGCTCGCGGTCTGAAGATACCCAGCCGGAGCGAGCATAATCGCGCCGATCGTAAGGAAGACGAGTGAACCTGCGTGATGTACTGACGGCAATATCTTTGCATTTCTAGTCATGGAAAACTCCGTTGTTCCTGCCAATGCGGCGACAAACGAAGACTAGAAATCCAATGTATCGGAGATGTTTGGGAAACCGGCGAAATTGTATCGAAACGTAGGGATCAAGAACGAGAGACAGCACCATTCTATCGCTGACCAACTCAGACTACATGAAAATCTTGACATCACGTCGTCTGACAAAGACGAACGTATGTGTTGTTTCCGCAGACATGCCTCATCTAGCCCGCAGATGGGTTGCCGGAAACTCTGACGTAAAAGGATATGGTCATGGCGTTCCACCGTGCTCGCCGGCTACGAACGGCGCGTCGCCACCCTTATGGTGTCGGAGTGCCCTCCTGCTGCCTATTCTTGATGTTGGTCGCTGACACGCCAACTGCTTCTCGTGTTTTGCGGGATATCTCGAGGGGAACGTCGGCTTTGTAGACCGACTGCTTTTGTCTTTTTCCATTGGACCTTTCGCAGGGATTTGCATGCCGTCTCGTTGAGGCTTGATGGCATATCAACTTCGTGGATTCGGACGATCCATGTGCACGTTGGTGGAAAGCCGCGACACCGCGCAAAATCGGGGCAAATTTCTTTAGGTTTAATTGAGGAAAGTCGTTTAACGACCGACACAGAGACCAAGGAGGACGTGCTAATGAGCCGCGAGGATATTCTTTTTTGGGTAGCGATCCTTGGTCTATTTGTCGCTGTGCTTGTTGGAATAGTAACGGTTCTGGCTTGGCGCTTTCCAAAGTCGACTGGCACGTTACGAGACCTCTCACCCATAATTGACTCGCGAAAAGTCAATTACGTCGATGAAACGGAAATCGAAATCGATAAGCAGCGAAGAGCTTATAGCCGGAGCCAAAAGACAGCGGGATGGACTGTTATCGTTCCGACTGTCGGAGGATTTGCCCTGCTGGCCTATCTTAATCGAGGTGTACCGCCGCTCGTCATCTGCATTGTGTTCGGCATGGCTGTTGTCTTCGGTGTAGGTACACTCGTGAGGATTTACCAATTGGAAGAAAGCTGGCGGCGGGAATAGGGGCGGAACGCTCGGAATCCGTTCGGCACCCTAACATCTGCGCCCAGATCTATATATAACGCCATCTATCATCGTCACCGGCTTCCGGCCATTCGAAAAATCAGCTTGGTAACCGTTGGGCCAGCGACGATCCTACCAGGGGCTCTTGAACCATATCGAACCATCGACCGCTCCACACCGAAATCGTGGAAAGACAATAATTTCAACGGCGGCTGTTGTGCATAAGTCACTGATTTCCAGACCGAAATCCTGATGTGTCACATGCGGCCCTTAGCCGACAACCGGACGCCGCACACTAACCATAAGGCTCAGCCAATGGCGCTGAGTGGCACCACGCAGCGTTTCTCTAAAATTGCATTAGTTACATGAGAAGCGTGCCCCAAGTGCCCCAGAGTAGCAAATTTAATCGTGCAACATTCGGCGCCTGCCTTCCACCGGACGCCGAATTCGTGCACTCAGGTTGCAAAGAGGGGTCACACCATGAGCACTGAAGAGCCTGAAAAGTCCGAAACGGAAACGCCGAGCAGCCGGGTCTACGATCTATTCAGGGTGCTCCTTTCCTCTGTGGTCATCAGCCTGCTCCTAGCTGGTATAAGCACATCGGCGCTGAAGCTCTGGAATCGCCTTTATCCGGAGGACGTCGTGAAGGTCTGGCAGGTGTCAGAAGGCGACTACCAGCGAATCTCGACGGCCCTGAACAACTCGAATAGCAAGCTTATGCGCCTGAAGGAGTTGGTTGCCAACAATCCGGAAGCGGTGAAGTTAGCAACGGCGATGCAGGAAGAGCTTCAGGCTGCAAATGCGTCGATTGCGAATTCGCCATTCATCGAGCAGCGCGATACTATGAGCGTCTCGTGGAATGTCATCTCCTCAGCCTACGCCAAAAGCGCGACCGGCGACACTGGCGGTCAATCCGACAACACGATCGTCTACATTCTCTTAGCTTTGGTTGCCTTCGTGCTCGTTGCCTTCACCGGCATCTATGCCTTCTGTAAAGACAAGTCGCAGCGCGCATTCATCGAGAAGACCATCACGACCATCGTTGGATTCGCGCTCGGGATGATAACCGGCTCAACTACTGCGCGGTTCAAGTAGTCGATGGCGCAGAGGCTGCGGGGGCGACCGGCGCGGGCTTGGGGAGCGAACGGAAATATGCGGTGCGCCGCTTTTTCTTATGACCAGTGCGCCACGTCTTCGACTCCACGATGTCGCAGTAGATCTTGAACCCCTCCTCGCTGGCAGCAGAGTGTTCCTCAGAGAAAAATTCGTCAATGCGATCCTGCAAAACCTCGGTTTTGCCGTTGGCCAGACTGCAATTGAAGATGTCGATCTGCGGTGCCGGGGGGCGCGTCTTCTCGTCGTTAAGGGTGAACCCTGCCTCAGCGACGGCGGCGATGAGACCCTCGAAGGCCGTCTGCAGGTCCGCCTCGCCGTTACCCGAAAGGCATATGTCGTCCATATAGACGGATACCGTTATTGTCGCCGGTAGGCCGCGGAGGTAGATGCCTATCGCGGATTTCGCGAGAACGAGCGTCGCCAGGATGGGAGACTGGACGAATCCATACGGAAGCACATACCCTGCCCCGTAAGGATTTTTGACCGTGGACCACTTCGCATAATATTCTGGCCGCTGGACATGGATGTCCTTCAGCGCGCGTTTAACGCGATTGCGCTGGATGCTGTAGAAGAATTTCGAAATGTCGATGCGGCAAAAAAACTGGTTGTTGCGGTGGCGATGCAGCGCAAGAACGTGCGACCCGTCTTTGAAATGGTAGACAAAGCTGTCGAATTTGTAGGCCTTGTTCACCTTGCGCTTGAGTTCAGCGCCAAGTTTTTCCCCGAACGGGTTAGGCGCATAAATCGGCTTTCCGTTCTTTTTGTAAGAATACAGGAAGTTTTCGAACGCTAAGGGCATAGTTGACAACCTTGCTGTAGATATCGAGCGCAACATTGATGATCTCCAGGGTGGAGTACAATATCGTCAAGACAACTACAGCAAGGTCGAGATGCTTATGAAACTTCTTCATCGGCAAATCCTCCATTGCGAGACTTCAGCAAACTGCAACCCATGTTTAACCATGGAGTCGTCAACTGAGAGAACAATAGTATATTCCCGAAGCTCGTACATGAGGACAACCCGCAGGTCGAACTTTCCGTAGAGCCGTGAGCTACAGCCTATTGCTGAAATCGACTTGGATATACGTTTGCCTTCAAAGAGTTGCAAGGGGTACAACCTTTGAACGAACAAGATTTTTGCTGGCGTCAGCGAGTTCGATCACCACTGAAGGCCGGACGCCAACCTCTATTCCGAGCTCTCCGCAGAGCTTGCAGCGAAGATCACGACAAAATCGAGGTGCAAGCCACAAGCCACTGGCTGAGCGTCCTGCGTGCGATCTCAGATTAATTGCCGCCTGCCATGAACCGTGGCTCTACGACCGTATCGTCGCGGACGATCATGCCGCCCTGAGCGGCGAGCGACAGGGCGGACAAAAGGCGGTCGGGCGTCGGCCCGAATGGGCCGCTCAACCTTTTGTGCACCCTGAGCCACCCGCTATCCCCGAGCGCAAGCCGCAGGCGCTGCGTGTTATCACCGTTTCTCGCCACCGACCACCGGACATGCTGCCCGATCACCCAAGTCTCGATCAGTTCGCGCCAGAGGGTTTCGACCGTCGCTTCCGCCAGGGACAGGAGCCGCCGGTGCTGGAGCGATATCGGGAAGCGATCCAATCGCCCTCCCAGTTCGCCGAGCCTACCATCGTCGGCACCTTCTTGCTTTAGTGCCCAATACATTGCCTGTACGTATCCAAGTGCAGATAGGGCCAGACCTGGAATGGTCTCATAGCTGCCAAGACCCCCGCGTTGCGCAACGGTCAGCTTTTCAGTCAATGCGACTAGATCCGTGTCGCCCTTAGCGGCCGCGGCGGGCCAACCGTGGGTCTTGCAACGCTGCGACAGCGCGGTGAGCAGATCGCCGACGGTCGGGCCGGCCAAGTCCTTATCGAAATCCTCGGCTTGGCGAAGCGCCATTGCAACGAGCGCATCCGTCGATGCCGATCCGCCGTTTGTCTTGATCATCACCTCGATCCAGACGAGCATGCTTTCCAGCGCCAGGCGCTGCAACTGGCGCACCTGCAGGGAGGCCATCAAGAGCCATGTCGCCTGTAGGCCGGTGTCATTTGAGCCGGTGCGAACCAGGGCGCGTCCGCCAGGCAACACGCCCGATGCAAGCACGGCCCGTAGCTCCGGCACGGTCAATCCGTCCGATGTCGCTTCGATGGCTTCAAGGACAAGCGCCAGTGTGTCATTGCGCCTGGTAAAATCCGCCCTGCCCGTTTGCCGCCCCGGCTCGAACAGCCTGCGAAAGACCTCTCGTTCCTCGTCTGACGGCTCCGACGGAGGAAGATCGTTGTTCAGGCACTGCACTTCCTCGGGGCGAAAGGTGCCCACAGCGGGATCAACCATGTGCCGCATGGCAGACCTGGACACGATCGCATCGATCGCCCTGACGGCAGGCATGACCTGTTCGGTCGGTCGAAAGACGCCGGTGATGGACGTCTGCTCAAGGAACCCGAGCGCCTTGATCGAGGGGCCGTACTGGATCGCGTCCATGATCGACGTGGAAGCCTGGCGCTTCTTCTTAACGGCCTCCCAATTCGCACCCTTGAAGGTGAAAGGCCCCCCGCCCTCCATCGGCATGCAGCTCCTCAACACCGCCATCCCAGGCAGGTCGCGTCCGCCGGCCAGCATGTGCGACCAGGCGTAGATGACCTCGAGGCGCATGACAAAGTCCTTCGCCGCCGCGGAATCAATATCCTCTTTGCCGCCGTTCGACAGGAGGTCGTTGGTCTTCCACCATGCCCAGGCCATGAAGGCGTATGGGCGGATGAAGACCGTCGTATTGTTGATCCCCGGGATCGCCCGATCCATCAGGTCGAGATTGATCTGACGCAGGCCAAGCGGATCCACGCCCCCGTCCTTCAGGGCAAGCCTGGTGACCAGCCGCGCGCCCGGCGCCGTCGCGAAATCGAGATCCATGTCCTGGAGCAGCTGGTTCATTCAGGTTTCCTCCGGCTGGATGTCGACGATGATCGCGGTGCACTTCAGCCCCTGGCAGCTGGCGATTCCACCCTTGCGCAGACGACCCGCTTCGACCGCGGCAAGCTTCATATGGCAGGACGGGCAATGCTTCCAGTCGCTGCGAATGACGACCGTATCCCGCCGCCGGAGGCCTTGGCCGATCCTGCCGAAGGCAGCCATCTCCTCGGCACTTGCGGCAGCCGAAAGGTCGGGCATTGGCCCCTCCTCGTCGAGAGCAGCGATTAGGGCGCGATTGCGCTGCCATGATGTCGGCGCGGCAAGAATACCGGCAACGGCAAGCTTCCAGTCCATCGCGCGGACCTCTGGCGCGAGCTGGCTTTCGCGATGGCCCGTTGGTGGCTTTTCGAGAAGATCGCGGTGGTCCCCGGTCAATCCACCACGAAACCAAATCTCCAGCGCCTTGTGGATCTCAGAACTCTTTTTCGGCCCGTGAACGCCAGGAGCCACGGTAGCGACGGCATAGCAGCGGTCGAGCGTGTCCAGGCCAACACGTGCTGGTCCGGCCCGCCTTGCAAGGTTCCGCCAGACCGGCAGGTGGGTCTTCAGGAACTGCTCGGGTTCCTCGACATTGCCGGCGCCATAGAGAATGAAATCGAGCACCGACAGGATGTTCTCCCGTTTCGTTGGCCCGTCCGGCGACTCGTCGATCTTGCGCATGAAGGAGCCGATCGCGCCGGCAAGCAGGTCTGCATTCGACCAGACACTTTCCCCACTTCCGTCATCGCCGCCGTCCCCGGCATCGCTCTCATGCCCGCGCCGCGGTGCATCCGTGATTCTCTGGCGGAACCGCGCGATGAGTTTCTGGAATGCCGACTGGCCGGTGCCTGACGCAGCGCGATCGTTTTCGGGCTTCAACGCATCTCCAAGCCCGAGCTCGCCAGCCGAGACCAGCTGCGAGGTTTCCTCCTTTCCGGCCTTTGGAGAATTGTTCCCGGACGCGATCGGTTCATCGTTGGCCAAGAAGGCCTCGGGATGCTCGGTGAAGAAGCCTGCAATGATATCGTTGTCGCGTGGGTTTTCGGCGCCACCAGCCGCACGCGCCATGGCTTCGGCAATTGTGCCGCGCTCGCGGACTGCTGCAATGATGTCCGTCATGACCAGCCAGCCGCGAACCGTCTCTTCGCCGCGCGCCAGCACCAGTTGCAGGGACGAGACGGCGGCATCGACCCTCCGGCGCTCGATCATAAATCGCCCATCAACCGCGAGCTCGACCGTCCCGATAGACTCGAACCGACCGGGAGCATAGAGCGAGGCATTCCAGGATCCTTGGGGATCGACGACGTCGAGGACGCGGCCGTTGACCCCGCCACCATCCAGACGCGCGATCAGGCATGGCGACGCGGTGTGGTGCGGCTCCTGGCCACCTTCCCCGACGAGGCCCTTGGGATAACCCGCTCGGCTCCAGCCGAGCCATGGCGCACCGTCTGATATGCGTGCGACGACCACCTCGACGCTGCCAAGCCCCAGCCCGTTGACCGTCGCGTTGGCGCTCCCGGCTATCGTCAGCCGCCCTCTGGCACATTCGATGTCGAAGGCCTTGGCGTGTAACAGCTTCTCGCCCGAGAACGACTGGCTGGTGACGGGCTGCGCCGCCAGGCCGAAGGTCCTGGCTGCATCGAAGTCGAACCAGAATGGCACTTTGGGCGCAACAAACACGTTGACCGTCTTGCAGCCGAGGTCCTGCGCGAGGTCGACAACTGCTTTCGGACCGCCGAAATAAGGTGACAGGACGGTCAGCGCCCTCGCGCCACCGAGCTCGCTTGCCATCTCGACCACTTGCGGAGCGAGCGCCCGGTTGACCGAATGCAGGACACGGGTCGGCCCGCCGCTCTCGCGATCGCCGGCGGCGAGGCAGATATCGGCGAATTTCTGAAGCGGCGCTAGGGCGGAAGCGTCGGAGCGAAGGCGGCCTTGCTCGAAGGCCTCACCGAGGGACAGAAGAAAGTCGGCCAGATCGGTGAAGGCTTCCGGGTCGGTGTCGGGGTTTAGGTATTCGGCGACTTCCGTGTTGAATCCCCAGCCGCCCATGGTCAGGTTACCCGATCCGACGAGAGCCCGCAGCTCGCCGTCGTGTGATGCGAGCAGCGTGACCTTCGGATGAAATACGCCGCTACCAAGGACGGAGATCGGAATAACATCGTAGCCAACCCCGGCGCTCGACGCGCCAGTTTCCGACAACGAGGCGCGGTAGCCCTCGATATCGGCCAGGATCGTGACGTCGCGCCGGTTGTCGCCGAGGGCCTGAAGAGGCACAGCTTCCAGAAACGACAGGCTCAGCGAATAGGTTGTCATCAGCACGGAACGCCAACGGTCGCTCCGCAATATGTCGAGGGGAGAAATTTCTAGAAGCATTGGTGTGGCTGTGATCAAAATCATCGGAGTGGATCAGTTGCCATCACCTTCGATGACTATTAGAAAAAAACGGCTGGGAAAATTTTCGTTGATGCACTTATTAGCTGTTTTCTTGTTTATTAAAAGAGCTGATCTGAGTAGTGAATTAAGAACGGATTTAGCAACACGGGCGCGGGCTCACTTCAACCATGACATGAGACTCGCTCTTGGCTTGCCTGATGTTGTTCAATAGAACAACGGGCATTAATCAATGGTGCGCGCTTCATGGCAAGGGATCGGCTGAAACGGCCAATGGATGTGCGTCCGAAGCGGAGTAACGAAGAAATGCCTTTCGTCATGTTCACTAAAGTAATTTCTTCCGAGAGCTTTCGCGTCCTTTAGGAGGGGCAATGGACGTATTTGATCTCGCTCGGTCCTTGGTCGACCAGTATGAAGGCTTCAGCCGGTCGTTTGCCAACATCAAGTCCAAGGACATTTTCGATCAGATCGACGCGGAATACGCGTCCCGGCGGTTCTGGCCGGAGCCGGTGTTGCAAATCAATCCAGAGTACAAGCCAGGAGCGACCGTTGCGCAGTTGGTAGATGAAGGCGTCCTGCATCCAGGCTGCGGAGATATCTTCTCGGGCTGGACCTTGCGCTACCATCAGCAGATGGCCGCAGAATTCGGCACAGAAGGCAAGGACTTTATCGTCACGACGGGGACCGGCTCCGGCAAGTCGCTGTGCTACTTCATCCCCATCATCAGTGCCGCGCTGAAGGAGCGCCACGGCAGCCGACGCAGGACGCGCGCGATCATAGTCTATCCGATGAACGCTCTGGCCAACTCGCAGCAGGAGGAGTTGGCGAAGTACTTCGATGGCAAGGCCGAAGAACTGAAAGTGACCTTCAAGCGCTATACCGGACAGGAAAGCCAAGAGGAGCGCCGCGCGATTGCGGATGATCCACCGGACATACTACTCACAAATTTCGTGATGCTCGAACTCCTGATGACCCGACAGGACGATGTGGATAGAAAGGTGCTCGAGAACTGCGCCGGCCTCTCCACTCTGGTGCTCGACGAGCTCCATACCTACCGCGGAAGGCAGGGCGCCGACGTCGCCATGCTGGTACGGCGAATAAGACGGAAGCTTGCGCCCAGAGGCCTTCAGTGCATCGGCACCTCGGCTACTATGTCCAGCGACGACCGGCCCGAGGTCACGGTTGCTAATGTCGCATCCAGACTGTTCGACTGCGACATCCCCCCGAGCCGCGTGGTCACCGAGCGGCTCGAACGTCGCACCGATCCCAAGCTCCACGCAGACAAAATACGGGACCAGCTCGCACAGGCGATCTCGGCGCCCATGGACGAGAGTGCAAGCAATGCCCAGCTGGCGTCTCATCCCATTGCCATTTGGATCGAGACTGTGCTCGGCGTCCGCGCCGGGAAGAAGGACGGCATGCCTGATGGCACGTGGCTCAGGGCGACACCCCGATCGTTGACGGATGCTGCAACTAAGTTGTCAGAAGATAGCGACGTGGATGTCGCAACGTGCCAGAGCTTTTTGGAGCGTTTCCTACTCGTCCTCGGTCGGAGCGAGAAACTGCGGACCTGCAGCGGCAGCGAGAAGGCTTTCCTAGGCGTTCGGCTACACCAGTTCATCTCGGGCGCGGGTCAAGTCTACGTGACGATCCAGCCTGAGGGCGAACGTCGCGTGGTCTTCAACGGCCAGCGATTCCTACCCGACGAGACCGGCGACAAGCTGCTGTATCAGCTCCGCTTTTGCTCGCACTGCGGCCAGGAGCATTTGCCGGTGACGCGCCGCACGATTGACGGCAAGGAAGCCCTGGTCGAGCGGGACATCGATGAGATGGCCGACAGCGCTGCGGACGATGGGTCAGAGGCCGGCTTCTTCATGCCATCGGGGAACGATCTCGATTTCACCGACGCCGTCGAGGATTATCCCGAGAGCTGGCAGGAATTAACGAAGTCCGGGCAGGTCAGGCTCAAGAGCGACTACGCTCGGCGGCGACACCAGCTCATTCGCGTCGCACCGACCGGCGAGCTCGTCGAGACCGGCGGGACCGAGGGTTGGTTTCAACCCGGTAGATATCGCTTCTGCCCGGCTTGCGGCGAGGCCACCAACTCGCGCGGAACGGATCGCGCTCGCCTGGCTGGCTTGACCGCCGAGGGCCGCGGCTCGGCCAGCACGATCATAGTATCTTCCATCCTGAACTGGATGAACCGGCCCACCTCCGACCAGCAACGTTACAACCGCAAGATTTTGGGTTTCATCGACAACCGCCAAGATGCTGCCCTTCAGTCCGGGCACTTCAACGACTTCGTCTTCGTCTCGCTCATGCGCGCTGCGACGTTGCTGGCGTTGCAGGATGCCGGTGAAGCCGGTCTCGAGGACGACCAAATCGGACGGGAACTGCAGCGTTGCCTCGGCTTCGATTCGAGGCATCTTGACCTGCGCGTTGAGTGGTTGTCGAACCCCGAACTGCAAGGTGCCGCCCTTTCTGATGCCGAGAGGGCATTGCGCGAGGTGCTAGTGCATCGTTTCTGGGTGGACCAGCTCAAGATCTGGCGCATCACCAACCCCAACCTCGCTCGACTCGGCATGATGAAGGTCGAATACAAGGGGCTTGCCGGCATCGCCGCGGCCGACCGCCGCTTCGAGCGTAGGCATCCTATTCTTGCCAACGCACCGGCGGCGGTTCGCGAAACGGGAATGCGCGTGCTGCTCGATCACATGCGGATCAACCTAGCCGTCAAGTCCAGTTCGCTTGAGGCTGCTAATGTGCAGGCATTGCGCGACCGCTCCCAGGGTTTGCTGAGAGCGCCGTGGAATTTGTCCGAGGAAAATTCCCGGCAGTCGTCGGCGCTGTTCCTCAATCCGCCGGCCAAGAGCATCGTAGCTCGGGACGAAGCCTTGCGAATTCGATCCGGTCCGACCTCCGCACTAGGCAGGCAGCTTCGCGCTGGAAAGATCTGGGGTCACCGGTTGACTGTCGAGGAATATAATCACGTGCTGAAGGACCTGCTTGAAGTCCTGACGAACGAGATCCTCGAACGTCGGGATTCCTACGCCGGCGAGATCAATCCCAATTGGGTGATTTATCCGAGTGCGTTCGTCTTCAAGCTCGGCGAGGCGGCCGCCACGACAAGCGAAGGTGGCAACGCCTTCTTCGCCGAACTCTACGAGACTCTGGCGGAGATGTTGAGCCGAAAGGACCCGGCTCTCTTCGGCCTGGAGGCGCGCGAGCACACTGCTCAGGTCGATCAGGTGACCCGCGAGGTTCGGGAGGCTCGCTTTCGCTTCAGAGCGGCCGATCAGGCCAGGATGCGAGACGTTCCCAAGTTCGCGGCCCAGCTGCAGGAGCTCGCTGATACGCCGACGTTTCTGCCGGTGATGTTCTGCTCGCCCACCATGGAGCTGGGCGTCGACATCGCTGATCTCGATGCTGTCTTCCTTCGCAACGTGCCGCCTACGCCGGCCAACTACGCACAACGCAGCGGCCGGGCAGGGCGAAACGGACAAGCGGCGTTGATCATTACCTATTGCGCCGCGCAATCGCCGCACGATCAATACTACTTCAACAATAAGAACGACATAGTGGCCGGCCGCGTGCGTGCGCCCACGATCGAACTCAAGAACCAAGACTTGGTCGAGAGCCATTTGCAGGCGATCTGGATCGCCGAGACGGAAGCGATCCTGAGCGCGAAGATTGCTCAGGTCGTAGATCTAGAGAACGATCGCAATTCGCTGAAGCCGGAGATCGCGGCCGCCACGGCTAGCGACGCTGCCAAGGACAGGGCCGCGGCCATTGCCAGGGACATCCTGCACAGCGAGTTCGATGGGGAAGGCGAGGACCTTCCGTGGCTCGGCGACATCGACGCCTATGCTGAGCGCATCATGAAGCAGGCACCTGCGCGCTTGAACGAGGCCTTCGATCGTTGGCGTTCATTGCTGACATCTGCCGAGCAGCAGTTGAGGGACGCGCAACAAGCCTTTTCCCGCTACGCATCCAGCGAGCAGGAGCGTCGGGTCGCGCGCCGGCTGACTGCCCAAGCCCAGGACCAGATCCAGCTCCTGTTGGCTGGAGAGGATAGCCAGAGCTCCGACTACTTCACCTATCGCTACCTAGCGACCGAAGGGTTTTTGCCGGGCTACAACTTCCCTCGCCTACCACTCATCGCGTTCGTGAGCTCATACCAAGGGTCGAAGTCTCGCGCCCCGATCCAGCGGTCGAGGTTCGTCGGTATCTCCGAATTCGGGCCCCGCAGCCTGATTTATCACGAAGGCCGGGCCCATCGGGTGAACCGGGTCATCATCCGCGCCGGCGTGCAGGAGACAAATGGCGAGCTGACCACGCAGGCCTTTGTCATCTGCGGCGAGTGCGGCTGCTCGCATGCAGTGCCAAAGCCGGACTTCTGCCGCAACTGCGGAACCACGTTGGCCGATGCCGCTGAGATCCGTGACGGCTTCCGGATCGAGAGTGTCGAAACGATGCCGGCCGACCGCATAACCGCGAACGACGAGGATCGCCAACGGCAAGGTTTCGAGATCCGAACCGTCTTCGAGTGGCCAATCCGCGATGCTGGTCGACTGGACGTGAGGACGTCTCAGCTGGCGCAAGGCGGTGAGGCGTTCGCGGATCTGTCCTTCGGACCCGCAACGCTCATCCGTCGCTTCAATGTCGGCCTACGTCGCCGAGCCAAAGACGATAACCTGGGTTATCCCATCAATCCGGCGAGCGGCTACTGGTTGGCTGCCGCCGACGACGAGGATAGCGACGCAGTAAAGGACCCGAGTAAGGTTCGGCCGCAAAACATCGTCCCTTTCGTCGAAGATAGAAAGAACGCGCTCCTGCTCCGCTTCCACGGGGACAAGTTGCCAGTCGAAACGGCGGCGACACTCCAGCACGCCCTGCTTCGCGGCATCGAGATGACTTTTCAACTGGAGGAGGGCGAGGTCCTCGGCGAGCCGCTGCCATCCCGCGATGAGCGCCACGCCATCCTGATCTATGAGGCGACCGAAGGCGGCGCTGGCGTTCTCGCACGGCTGGTCAAGGAGACCGAAACACTTCGCCGCGTCGTTGATACCGCAATCTCCATCTGCCATTTCGATATCGAGCATTTCGACGCGAACGGACGGCATGCCAGTGCCCTGAAGGACAAGGGCGATCCGCGCTGCGTGGCAGGTTGCTACAAGTGTTTGCTCTCCTACTACAACCAGACCGACCACGACGTCATCGACCGTCGGTCCGAGCAGTTCCGCCTTCTGCTCTCCAAGTTGGCTAACGCCGAATTGGTGGTGACGGGTGCGCGTGCTACCGATGGTGGGGAGCTTAAGGGCGATTTCGCCGCGGCACTGAAATCCCATGGCCTCCCGCCTGCCGACAACCGCCCCCTCGTGATCGAAGGTCATTCGGTGCATTGGATCTGGCGCGATCACCGTTTCGCAGTGATCCTCGAGGATCTCGAAACTCTGATCGGACCGGGACTGGAGGAAAAGGGCATCACCTTCATCGTCGCTGCCGCTGGAACTGAGACGTCGGAATCTATCCTCGCAGCGGTAGCTGAAGCGATTAGGGAGAACGCATCATGACGACCACGATTTTCGGCCCGGGCGAGCTCGTTCGCGCGCGCGGTCGCGAGTGGGTCGTTCTGCCGGGCAGCGGCGAGGACGTCCTGAACCTGCGGCCCATCGCCGGCAGCGAGAAGGACATCCAGGTCGTTTCGCGGTCGCTCGAGATCGATGGTGTTGAGAGCGCCACATTCCAGTTGCCGGACCCTGGCCGGGTCGGTCCCCAGGACGAGGCTCTGCTTCTTCGGGATGCGTTCCAGATGTCGCTGCGCCGGGGAGCTGGTCCGTTTCGCAGCGCCGGCCGTATCGGTTTCAACCCACGTTCGTATCAGCTCGTGCCATTGATGATGGGGTTGAAGCTGGATGTCGTGCGTTTGCTCATCGCTGATGACGTCGGCATCGGCAAGACTATTGAAGCCGGTTTGATCGCGCGCGAGCTCTACGATCGTGGCGAGATCGAGAGTTTCTCCGTGCTATGCCCCCCGCACCTAGTCAAGCAATGGGTCGATCAGCTGCGGGACAAATTCCACTTCCCCGCGGTGGCGGTTACGCCGTCGTCCGCAGCGCGCCTGGAGCGAGAGCTGCCGATGAACGACAGCATCTTCCGAGCATATCCCGTCACGGTCGTTAGTCTGGATTACGTCAAATCCGACGTGCGTCGCGATCATTATGCTGAATACTGCCCCGGCCTATCGATCGTGGACGAGGCGCACACCTGCGTATCGTCGGAGGACAGCCACCAGCGCTATCGTCTCGTTGATCGCATTGCGGCCAAGACGGACCGGCATATGTTGCTGCTAACTGCCACTCCGCATAGCGGTGACGACATGGCGTATGGCAAGCTCCTTGGCCTTCTCGACCCGCACTTCCGCAGTCTAGTCGGCGATGTAGGAAGGTGGAGCCCCGAACTGAGAGAGAAGCTAGCCGAACGCTACGTGCAGCGGCGCCGCGTCGACATCGAGGCCTGGACCGAGGCCGGCGCGTTCCCTAAGCACGAAGTCTCGGTTCCAGATGCGACCTACAGACTTGCCGGCGACTACGAAACCTTCCTGGAACTCGCCCTCGACTATTGCACCACCGTGGTGGAGAAGGCTGGGACCGACGAACGGAAGCAGCGACTCGCCTTTTGGGGCACCTTGGCACTGATGCGATGCATCGGATCGAGCCCCGCGGCGGCCCTGCATGCGCTGAGGACCCGAAGCGCCAACTTGGGCGATGATCCCGACGTCTCCGCCGTCCTCGACCAAGTGGACGCGGACGCTGAGGTCAACGACCTCACCCCTTCGCTGGTTGATGATCCAGACCTGGCTGCGCTGATCACCCTGGCCGAGGGGTTGGTCTCTCAGCCGGGCAAGGATCCCAAGGTCGCGTCTTTAATCAAGCGGCTGAAACCCCTCCTCGTGGAGGGCTTCAAGCCCATCATATTCTGTCGCTATATCGCGACGGCCAAGTGGGTCGGCGCCGCACTCGCTAAGGAGTTCAAGTCGCACCGCGTAGAGGTTGTAACGGGGGAATTACCGAGTGACGACCGTAAGGCCATCGTAGACGAGATGGTTGCGGACCAGATGCGCGTACTGGTGGCAACCGATTGCTTGTCCGAAGGCATCGATCTGCAGGAGCTCTTCGATGCGGTCGTGCACTACGACCTTTCATGGAATCCCACTCGCCACCAGCAACGCAACGGTCGCGTCGACCGCTTCGGTCAACTCAGCGCCGTGGTCCGCTCGCTCTTGGTCTACGGGGAGAACAATCCAGTGGATGGCGCCGTCCTCGAGGTAATCTTGCGCAAAGCCGATAAGATCCAAAAGGCCACCGGGGTGCCGGTACCGCTGCCGGACGACGACCGCAAAGTCACTGAAGCGGTGATGAAGGCCCTGCTACTCCGCCGAAGGGCTGTCAGGGAGGGTCGCGGGAGTCAGCTATCGCTCGATTTCGACGACGTCGCGGTGGTGAAAGAGATGGAGCAGAAGTGGCTGGACGCAGCCGCACGTGAGAAGGCGAACCTAACCATTTTCGCCCAGCGCAGCCTCAAGCCCGAGGACGTTCGCCCGGAATGGGAGCGCACCAAGGGCATCCTAGGTGATCAGGACGACGTCGAGACGTTTGTGCGCAGGGGCTTGGCAAAACTAAACGTTCCCGTCGTTCGTTTCGACGGTGGGCTTCGCCTGGACTCGAGGAAGCTGCCCACTGAAGTCGTGGACAGGATGGAAACGGCGACGATAGGCCCAATTCAGCTCCTCACCCGAGGTGGGACGAGCGACCATCTTCATCGCGCGCATCCCCTGGTCTCGGCACTCGCAGACCTCCTGATAGAACGGTCGCTCGACACGTTGGGGCGGGATGATCCATCCACCCTGCCTAGGGCCGGTGCCTGGACGACGTCCGCAGTTTCCCGGCTCACGACTGTACTGCTTTTGCGGATTCGACATCAGATCGCCTCGCCGTCCGAACGTGGACTGCTGCTTGCCGAGGAGACTGATGCCCTGGCCTTCGAGGGGGCCACCGACTTCCCCAACCTGCTCGGTCAGGAAGCCAACGCCCTGCTCGACGCATCCGCTACTCAGGAGACTTCTCTTGTCGCAAAACAGCGCGAGGTGCGAACAGCGCTGGCCCGCCTAGATCGGTGGCAAGTGGCGATAGAAGAGCGGGCATTGAGCCGTTCCGAAACCCTTGTCGAAGACCATCGCCGAATCCGACAAGCCGTCAAAGGCAAGGGTCGTATCGACGTCACGCCCGTACTGCCAGTCGACATCATCGGCCTGTTCGTCCTGATGCCGGAGCTTGACTGATATGGCCAAGCGCACTGAGTCCCGCGTTTCGTTCGCCGCAATTCGTATCGAAGGCAGCCTGCTTCTGCCGGACGTCTTGGCCAAGATTGCTGCCGGCACCGCTCCAGAGCAGGGCGACAGCAGCTACGGTATCTTGCCTGGACTGAAGTTGCGCGACGAGATCCCCCGTTTTTGGAACGTCGGGCGCGCGCTTTGGAAGCGCTTCGACGATGGCCGCTCAGGCGCCAATCCGACTGTTGTCACGACGGCCTTCGCCCGCGACCTTCTTACCAAAGTCCTGGGCCTCGATCTGGACGACGCAACACCGAGCAAGTTCGGACTACAGAACCTCACTGCCAAGAACGGCAGCGTGCCGATGGTCGTATCGGCAGACGCCCCCGTCGACGAGATGCGCTCCATCGCCATGTCCTCCGGCAAGCCCATCCGGAAGACTGCCTCAGCCTGGCTGCAGGCCGAGTTGAACGCCAATTCAAGGGCGCTGTGGGGAATCGCGACGGATGGGATGCGGCTTCGGCTGCTCCGGGACAACGACAGCTTAACCCGGCCGGCTCTGATCGAGGTGGACCTGGATAAAATCTTCCGTGAGAGCTTGCACGACGAGTTCACGGTCTTTTGGCTGCTATGCCACCATACCCGCTTCGGTGTTGGCGACGGCAATCCGGACGATTGTCCCCTGGAGCGCTGGCGCGACCTTGGTCAGAGCGAGGGTGTGACAGCGCGCGGTCGCCTACGTGATGGCGTTGAGAAAGCCCTGTTTCACCTAGGCACCGGATTTCTTGAACACCCTGCAAACTCAGCGCTTCGCGATAGACTTCTGACCAGCGCGGTAGCCAATGTCGGAGTGCGCCAAGAGAACGACCTATTGGAAGGCAAGCCAACGGATGTTTCGTCAAGACTGACGGTGCAGGATTTTCACAAGCAGCTGCTACGGTTGGTCTACCGGCTCATATTTCTGATGACCGCTGAGGATCGAAACGTCCTCCTTGATCCTGCTGCTGGCAAAATCGCTTCCACCTTGTTCCAGCGAGGCTACTCCACCGACAGTTTGCGTGAGCGTTCCCGCGTTCGCCCTGCGTGGGACCGGCACGCGGACGCATACCAGGGTGTCCGTGTTCTGAACCGCGCAGCTGCGTTTGGTGAACCCCGGCTTGGTATTCCGGCCCTCGGCGGCATCTTTGCTGTGGACCAATGCCCCGACATCGAGAACCTGCCGATTTTCAATCAGCGCTTTCTACAGGCGCTTTACCACCTGAGCTGGATGGAGCATGCGAAGTCGCTCGTCCGTATCAACTGGCGAGACATGGAAACCGAGGAGCTCGGCTCGGTCTATGAGAGCCTTTTGGAACTCACCCCCGCCATCACGGAGAACGCTTCGCGCTTCTACTTCGTGAAGGGCGAAGGTGACGTAAGCACCAACCGCCAGGACGCGGCGCAAGACAACTCTCGAAAGCTTACCGGAAGCTATTACACCCCAGATCCCCTGGTCCAACTGCTGTTGGACCAGGCACTTGAGCCTCTTATCGAGCGCAAAATTGCCGAAAACCCAACTGACCCGGAGGTCCTGCTCACACTGGACGTTATCGATCCAGCGTGTGGATCAGGTCACTTCCTGCTCGGGGCAGCCAGGAGAATTGCCAACACACTGGCGGAGCTGCGTACCTCGGGTTCTGCAACTGAGATCGATTACCGACACGCGATGCGAGATGTGATCGCCCAATGCATCTATGGCGTAGATCGCAATGCTTTTGCGGTCGAGCTCTGCCGGCTTGCACTCTGGCTAGAGTCTGTGGAGCCCGGGCGCCCCCTGGGGTTCCTGAGCAACCGCATCCTGCACGGCGACAGTTTAGTGGGCGTGCTCAATACGGAGATGCTCCGAAGGGGGTTGCCAGAGGCAGCGTTCGAAGCACTCACGGATGCTGACGACAAGGCTGTTTCCTCCGAGATCAAGCGATGGAATCGAGAACTGCGAACAGGCAAAGCGGCAACAGGCATGCTCGCAGAGTATTCTATTCCGGAAGAGATCGTGGCAGCGGCTGAAGAGCTACTCGCGATGCCAGCAGAAACGCTTGAAGACATTGTCGCACAGCAAACCGCATTCAATGACCTGGTCAAGCGGGATAGCTGGAAGCGCTTCAAGCTAAGTGGGGACGCCTATGTTTCTGCATTCTTCGTCCCTAAAGTCGGACCGGTGTCGGTACGGAACACCAATGGAATCCCGACTACCGACACAGTGTGGTCTGCTCTGCGGGAAGGAGCAGCGGAGCCGACATTTACCAACATTGCCAAGGAGCGGGCCGCGTTCGACTGGTACCTCACATTCCCTCAGGTATTTGAAAAGGGCGGGTTCGACCTTGTCCTAGGCAACCCTCCATGGGAGACCATGAGCCCGGACGCAAAAGAGTTCTTTTCGAAGTATGACGGCGGCGTGCGCTTCCTCGCGAAGGACGAGCAAGTTGCGCGGATAAGTGAATTGCTCTCCCTGCCGGGAGTTCAGGCGGAATGGGACGCATACTGCCGCGATCTCTATGTCTCTGCGAACTTCTTCAAGAAGAGCGGCCGATACACGCTGTTCGCAGAGGGCAACCTGGGAAAGGGTGACTTCAACGTTTACCGAATGTTCGTCGAACTCGCCCTGCAGATTGTAAAGCCAGGCGGGCGGGCGGCTCAATTCGTGCCCGAAAACTTGTACAACGGCGCCAATGCTGCTGCCATTAGAGCCCACCTCTTCGATAGTTGCGAACTCCAGACGCTTGTGGGCTTCGAGAATACCGGCGAGATTTGGTTCGAGACCGACACACGTCTGAAATTTTGCCTGTATGTAGCAGTGCCGGGAGGCCGCACAGAATCTTTCTCTGCGGCGTTTGGGGTGAACTCACATGAAAAGCTCGCTTCGCTAAAGGAGGGGTTTCCGATCGAGATCCCTGTGGCCTTGGTACGTGAATTCAGCCCAGAGGCGCAGGCGGTCGCCGAAGTGGCTCATCGCTCTGATATCGAGATCGCCCGGAAGCTCTATTCGAGATACCCTCGTTTCGGCGAAGCGATCGATGGTCTCCCTACACGCCAATATGCCGCCGAGCTGCATATGGGCAATGATCGCGATGATTTCGAAGGAAGTTCGCGTGGCCTTCCTGTCTTCGAAGGCCGGATGGTCGAGGCGTTTGACTATAGAGCCAAAGCATATGTGAGTGGTAGGGGCCGAGCAGCCGTCTGGAGGCCGCTGCCGTTCGGCGCCGAAGGCAAGGAAATTCTCCCGCAATGGCGAATAGCGCAGGACGCCATCCCCCAAAAGATCGGGGATCGATGGACTCGATATCGACTAGGTTTTTGCGACGTCGCCAGCCCTACAAACCAGCGCGCTTTTGTGGCCGCCCTAATCCCGCCGATGGTTGTTTGTGGGGACAAGGTGCCGACGCTCGAGCTCTCCGATCGGCGACCGGAATCTCACCTGCTGCTGCTGGGCGTAATAAATTCAATTTGCATGGATTTCCTCGTCCGGAAGAAAATCTCGCTGAAGATGGCGTTCAACATCGTAGACAGCCTTCCGCTTCCGCGCTCCTTCGGGAATGGAAAAGTCGAGATGGCGATCGCGCAACGCGCTCTTCTGCTGGCTGCGGCCGGTTCCGAAATGGCTGATTTCTGGTGTAGCAGCGCAGATTTGGTCGGCCTCGACGTAAAACGTTTCTCACCGGAGACGGACCCCACGAAGCGTCGCGATCTGGCTACGGAGCTCGACGTCCTCGTCGCTCGGGACCTTTTTGGCCTGTCCAAAACGGATATGACCTATCTTTTGGATCCTCCAGAAGTTCTTGGTGTGGATTGCGGATTTGAGACGTTTGGGGCGCTCAAGCGTGCCGAGGTGCGGGAATTTGGACGTTTTGAGACGCGGGACGCCATACTATCGCGATGGGAACAACTCGCGACAGGCGAGGCCGCTACGCCCAATGTTGCACATGCCCAACGACCAAATTCATTAGCGCAAGACATCCACTCCGCCCTCTCGGTCGGGGCAGGCGATTGGGCTACGCCAGGCGGCAACCGGCAAGTACAAACGTTGGCTCAACTCGGCGCGCTGGTTAGAGTTTTGCCGGGCCCGGTTGACAGCGTGATTGCAACCCGGGCAGCCCTGTTCTCGCTCGAGCCGCGACTCCTTACGCCTCACTTGTCCGCCGAGCGACGGGATAAATGGCTCCTCTTGGTAGGATCGGAAGCGGAGCCGAGAACCGGCGTGGCCAGCTTGGGTCTGGGATCAGCAGCTGGTTGGGCCGAGGCCAAGGCGATGCTGATTGCGAATGGAAGCCTTGTAGAGGACACAAGGGCACGAACTTGGACTCCTGGCGTCGGTCTCGAAAACTACCCAATCGACGCTTGGCCCGGCCGTGCGCGCTTCGCACTAGACGAAGCGCTGAGACTTGCATCGAAGAACACCACGATGTCGACTGACGAGACGGAGGCTCTGACACGCATTGCAGCAATATGAGCTATTTGGAACACCGACTTTTGAGCTGCAGCCGCGGGGAGGAGCCAGCGAGCCCAGGCTTTGGGTGCGGAGAATCGTTCTCAAAAAAGACAACGAAACAATTATTCGCGATATTGCGCTCAAGCCTGGCCTGAACGTCATCTGGTCGCCCGACAGTGCGGGCGAGGCGGAGCGGATCGGCCACGGTGGCGGCAAGACCACCTTGTGCCGCTTAATCCGCTACTGCTTGGGTGAGAAGACCTACGGGCCGTACGATCAGGTGGATTCGGTTGCGAGTAAGTTCTTGAACGCCCGCGTTCTGGCAGAGGTCAGATTGGATGGTTCAACCTGGCTTATCAGCCGGCCGCTGAGTTCGACGCGGGGTGACTTCGCGATGCCGGGTGACGACGTCACGGATTGCACATGGCCGCTAGAGCCAACGGGGATGCAGCGCTTCAGGGACGCTGCGACCAATGCCTTTCTAGGAGAGTCGGCATCGTTGCTCCCCAACAGCATTCCTGCCGATGAGCGTTGGCTGGCCCTCCTTGCCTGGCTCACTCGCGACCAGGAATGCAGGTTCTCGCACCTGCTGGAATGGCGCAGTCCGGACAGCGGCTCCCAGTCGCCTGTCAGCGGTCGCAGTAGGAGTCAGGAGGACCGGCTAGCTACTCTACGTGTCGCCTTGGGTATGCTGGGGCCGGAAGAAATTGAAGGCACTCAGCGAAGGAACGAAATCGCTTCGCAGCTCGCGGTCAACCGCTCGGAGCTTGCCAACGTGAATTGGCACATAGGGAGACTGAAGAAGGGAGTGCTGTCGCGGCTGGGGGAGAGAGGGCAGGACGAAATCTCGCGGCTGCAGCTCCATGAACTCGAACGTCGCACCAGTGAACACTTGGCGAAAGTTCGATCCGAAGATGATGGACGTCTGGTGACGCGCCTCCGGGACGCCAGGGCTGAATTCGAACGCGCCGCCACCGAGCGGGGTAGGCTTGAGGAAGCCTCCAGAAGTCTCGATGCTCAAATTGCATTGCATGAGCTCGAGGCGAAAGTCGCCCATAGCGAGATCCCTGAACTTTCTGCGCAGAATGTGAAAGCCTCTACTCCCATATGCCCGGTCTGCAAAGTCGCAATCGACAAGGTTCGAGCTGAAGGCTGCGGTATCGCATTGACACAGTGTGACTTGGACGCCTTAGCCGCCAGCCTTGCCGACGCCAGGAGTCGTGCAGAAAGTGCGACTTCGACTGCTGTCGCGCTTCGCCGGCAGCACGACGCGCTCAAGTATCAGATCGCGGGTGCGACGCAGACCACTGACCGACTACGCGACTTGCAAGAACGCCTGGAACTTGAGGCCCGCCAGCGGTCCGAGTTGGTACGTTTAGCAGAGCGCGCCGCAGACATGGTCCAAGACCTCAGAAACGAGTTGGAAGAGGCCGAACGGCTGACCAAGAAAATCGTAGACCTCGAGCAGGACCACGGCAAATTAACGACCTCGTTAGCCGAGTACCGCGAGCAGAGTGCTGGCGTCGTGCAGATGGTATCAGAGCGCTTCAGCGCCATCTTCTCAGGTCTAGTGAAGACCAACGGCCGTTCGTCGGTGCGGCTCGACGGCAATGGCCTACAAGTGAAGGCCTCTGCGGACGGAACCGCTATTACTTCCTTCACGGTCGTGCTGTTCGACCTTGCTGCACTTACTTTGGCGATCGAAGGCAAGACCCGCCACCCTGACTTCCTGCTGCATGACAGCCCGCGCGAGGCCGATCTTGGCAGATCGCTTTACTCAGAAATCTTTCGGTTTGCGCAGTCACTGGAGGACGTCGGACCGTCGCCCCTTTTTCAGTACATTATCACCACGACGACCGAACCGCCCGAAAAGTATCGACGCGCGCCTTGGTTGCGGCTTCAGCTACAAGGGTCTCCTGAGGAAGACCGCTTATTTCGGGTTGACCTCTAGTGCTGTCGCGATCGGATAAACTGCTCGCCGAGCACGTGGCTGCCCAGCAAGGCTTCGAGTTGGTCATGCCGGCGGCTGCCGGTATCCTAACTGTCGGGAGCTCTCTTGTGCCGGGCATTATTTCGATCCGGCGGCACGATGTAAGCGATTTCATGCTGTGTGTCGATCTTCCGCTGGTCGCGGCCGCGCTATGCCAAGAGTTTCCAAGTGGCAATGATCAATTCGTACGAGCGACGGGCGAAAGCGAGCTCTACAGAATACTTGGCCGAGCCTTCCAACTTTGCGGGGCGTTGCCTGACAGTCCACTCAGGACGTTCGAGCTTGAAACGAACGGGTTGCCAAGGACGACCGAGGCAGAACGCTTTGCCGTCCAGCGAATCGGGCAGGACATCTTTCGGAGAGCCTTAGAGAGCTTTTGGGATCATCGTTGCGCCATCACCGGCGTCCAGGACGCGGCCTTGCTCCGGGCCAGTCACATCGTGCCCTGGTCTGAAAGCACCGATGCTGAAAGGCTCGACGTCTACAACGGCATCCTCCTTGCGGCACATTTGGACGCCGCCTTCGACAAACACCTAATCACCGTTCTTCCTAACGGCGCCGTCACGTTCTCTTCGCGACTTAGCGGTGCGGCCGTAGCCATTCTAAACCCGGGCAGCGCGGCGCTGCAGGTGCAACTGGCTCCGGGGCATGCGCCCTATCTCGATCATCATCGGGCGCGTTTCGCTGAACTGGAGAGTGAACGGGTGTGATCGGGAAGTGCCCTCGGTCATAGGACACCCCACGCGCGAAACCTCCCCCTCCCCGTCATCTCCCTCAAGCCGAGCTCCGCCACGATCCGCCGCGCGGCCTGCGGCGTGACCTCGAGCGTTTTCGCCACCATTTTTGCCGACACCAACGGTTTTGCCATCACCAGCTCGACCAGCTCCGGCAGTTTTGAAGACGTCCGCCGCCCTTCGAGTTTTCGCTCAAAAAGTGTCCGCGCCAGAGTCAGCCGGTCGTGCACTTTGAGCCCGATCTCGGCGGCCGCAATAAGTCCGTGTGCGATGGCGAGCAGCCGGGTTTCGCGATCGCGATGCCGCCGCCGATCGACCGGAATGGTTTTTAAACCAAGGTTGATGGCGGCAAGATGGGTGCCAGTCGTCACGCCGGCCTGCCGCAGGATGGAGGCGGCCAGCAGCCGGCCGAGCCAGGGCGCATGCTGCAACACCGACAATTCGTTCCAGGCATCGAGGGCGACAATCGCCTGCAGCACCGCCGGCAGATGTTCGACCTGACGCAACACGCCGCGCCATTCCTCCAGCCGTTCGTCCTCGTTCCAGTCGAGATCGTAGATCATCGGATCGGCCGGAGCCCGGCCGGGCTTCCTGGCTTGCGCGATCGCAGCGTCCGAACGAGCAAGCAGCGCGTCGATGGCGGCATAATCGACGCCAGGCAGATTTCCCGCGTCGTCATCATCCCCCTCCCCTCTCGGATCTGCCGGGACCGCGCTTCGGACGGTGCCGGCCGTCGACGCCTCGTCAGTGGCGGCCGATGTGATGTCCGACGTCTGCCGGAGGGTCCGCAAACCGTCGAGCGATAGTGCCCACTCCGGTGACTGGCCAGAAATCCGCCGGCGGATGCGCAATACGTCGCGGGCGATGGTGAGCTCGTGGGTCGGGGTGCGAATATCTTTCGTGGCATCGTGGAGGACGAGGTCTTCGAGATGGACAAGCTCGCCGTCGATCCAGAGGGAAGCGCAGGCATCGGCATAGTGCGTCCGTTCGAGGAACCCGGCTCCGACCGGTGAGCGGGCGATGCGCTCGTCGAGACGCGTCAGAGCGACGCCGGCGTCGAAAGCCGGTCGCATCAGGTCTGTCATGCTGCTTTTTGCGAGATCGTAAGCCATTGAAATCATGGTAAATGATTTGCTAAACGAACTCTATGGCAAAGTTGGAGTTCCTCACTGAATACGATTGCGGGTTGGCCGCTAACCATCGATAAGTATCAATTATCGATAGTGATGGATTTCAGGGCGCAGAATCGATAAAGTCGGGAAATCTCCACGACCGGTGCGCCGTTAATCCAAGCTCAAATCCTCTCAGATCGCTGGGATGATTGCCAATCGTGCCATCAATGATTACAATGCCATCATTGATCTATGGAGTGACCTGATGGCCAGCATGACGATCCGCAATATAGATGATTCCTTGAAACAGCGCCTGCGCGTACGTGCAGCTGTTCATGGCCGTTCGATGGAAGACGAAGCCCGCGATATCCTTCGATCAGTGCTCGCCGCCAGCGAGAGACCAGCGCGTAACCTTGCCGAAACTATTCGCGCGCGGCTTGCGCCGGTCGGCGGTGTCGAGCTCGCTATCCCCGATCGAGACCCCATTCGTGACGCTCCGGACATTAACCGGTGATTATCCTCGACACCAACATTCTTTCCGAGCTGTTGGCGCCGTCGCCTGACGCGGCTGTCATGGCATGGGTGGCCGAGCAACCACCGCTTTCGATGTTTACGACAACCATTACCGAAGCCGAGATTCTCTATGGTCTGCGGCTGCTTCCGGAAGGCCGCCGTCGCCGCGAGCTCGAGACCGCCATTCTTCCGATATTCACCGACGATTTTTCCGGTCGCGTGCTGCCGTTTGATCGCGACGCTGCTGACTTCTATGCGACGATTGCTACCGATCGGCGCCGGGCCGGCCGTCCAATCAGCCAATTTGATGCGCAAATCGCCGCGATTGCGTTGTCTCGCGGTGCATCACTGGCGACACGCAATATCCCTGACTTCCAGGCGATCGGCTTGCACGTCGTAAATCCGTGGAAAAATGGCGAGCGGCATGACCAGAAGTTCGAACTCCGAAACGACTGAGGTTGCGCAGCGCGCCGAAGAACTCGATGCGCTCGACGCCATCCTGCCCTTTGCTCGCCGCGATCAGTTGGCAACTCTGTTGACGGACGACGATGTCGCCACCCTCAAACATCTGGCCAAGGAGGGCATGGGCGCCAACACGCTGCGGGCGCTCGCCTCCGATCTCGGCTATCTTGAAGCCTGGTGCGAGTTGGCCACCGGCAGCCCCCTCCCCTGGCCGGCGCCGGAAAGCCTATTGCTGAAATTCGTTGCACACCATCTCTGGGATCCGGTCAAACGTGCGGAGGATGCTTCCCACGGCATGCCGGCCGAGGTCGAGACGGGATTGCGCGCCAAAGGGCTGCTCAGAGCCGATGGTCCGCATGCCCCCGACACGGTGCGCCGGCGGCTGACCTCCTGGTCGATCCTGACGCGCTGGCGTGGGCTGAGCGGACCTTTCGCCGCCCCCTCCCTGAAAACCGCATTGCGACTGGCCGTGCGCGCGACGCCACGGCAACGTCGACGCAAAAGCAGACAAGCGGTCACCGGCGATATCCTGGCAAAACTGCTGGCCACCTGTGCTGGCGATCGCCTTGTCGATATTCGCGATCGCGCTCTACTCCTGGCCGCATTTGCCTCCGGCGGCCGCCGGCGGTCCGAAGTCGCCAATCTTCGGATCGAGGATCTGGTCGACGAGGAGCCGGTGTATGCGGACCCGCGGAATTCGGCATCCCCTCTCCTGCCCTGCATCACCATCAATCTTGGCCGTACCAAGACCACCACGGCAGAAGATCAGGCCCATGCCGTTCTGATCGGCCGGCCGGTCATTGCACTGAAGCAATGGTTGGCGGATGCCAGGATCGACACCGGACCGGTGTTCCGGCGCATCGACCAATGGGGCAATATCGATCGGCGCGCGTTGACGCCGCAGTCGGTTAATCTCATTCTGAAGGCTCGGTGCAAGCGAGCTGGTCTCGATCCCGAGGTGTTTTCGGCGCACGGGCTGCGGTCCGGCTATCTGACGGAGGCAGCCAACCGCGGCGTGCCGCTACAGGAAGCCATGCAACAGTCCCAGCATAGGTCGGTGACACAGGCGGCGAGCTATTACAACAACGCCGAACGGAAGAACGGACGCGCCGCAAGGCTCGTTACCTAACCGACAAGAGAGGCGTATCGGATGCGGTATTCGGGCGGACAGCTTGTGACGGTAGGCGATCGGGTGCTGGTCGACGGAATGCAAGGGGTAGTCGTTTGCGATTTCGACAGCCGGACGTTTCTTGATGGATATGCCGACTGGGACATGCCGACGAAAGAGATGTTGGGCGGCGGTACCTTATCGTCCGGCATCATGGTCAAGACCACCGAAATTGGCCTTTTTCACTATGAAGATGGGACCGGATCCATCCTGCTTGTCGGCTGGCAATGTAGTTCAAACCGGTGCGATAGACGCCATTGCTAGCCTCAATAACCCAAGCACTATAGGTTCATAGAAACGACGGCTATAAGTCATGCGCTGGAATTGGACGCAGGCCGACTCCCCTCATTTTACCTAGGACCTTGAACGCTCGCCCCGCCAACAGAAAAGTGAATTCAGCGTCTTTCCGTGAGCGGCCCCAAGCTCAATTTCAACGCCTCAGCCGGCGCAAGTTGAAGTTGGGGGGCGAACGCTCCTGGAGATGCCTGATTTCACGACATTTCGGCCACAGAAGACCGTCAGCGCGCGTTTCGTCCCTGCTATGCAGCACGATCTATCTCCTTTCGAAAAACGCGCCACACGGCCCTCCATTTAGGTCATAAAACACACTTGCAAAGGTACCTTTTCTCGCGCATCTATTAACTGTACAGACATTTCTAAGAATGAACCCAAGTCCATGCAGAAGGCCGCAACCGCCAGTCCCCCTCCCCTACCGCAAAGGCTGATCGGCTACGCCCGGGAGTCGGCGGACGACCAGCCCAGCGACACCCAGGTCGACGAGTTGCGCGCGGCTGGCTGCCACCGCATCCATCAGGAGCACGGATCCGGCGGTACACGCGCAAGACCTGTGCTCAACAGACTGCTCAAAGATCTCTCTGCCGGCGACGTGCTCGTTGTCGTCCGCCTTGACCGGCTGGCCCGATCGGTCAAGCATTTGCTCGAAGTCATCGAAGTCCTCGAGGGACGCGGCGTGCATTTCCGCTCACTGCGCGATCCGATCGATACGTCGACACCGCAAGGCATGTTCTCTTTGCAGGTGCTCGGGGCTGTCGCCCAGCTTGAGCGCGCGCTGATCACGGAGCGTACCAAGTCCAGCATGAAAGCCGCCAAGGCGCGAGGCAGACTTGCCGGCAACCCTGGACTCAGAGAACGCCGGCCCGCGGCAATTCGTGCTATCTCGGCGACTCGAGAGCGGGCCTACCTGGATGAACTGTTGGCATCGGCCCACACCTGGCTGCCGACGGTGCGGCAACTCCGCCCCCAGCACAGCTGGGACAGCGTCGTTCACATCCTTAATCGCCGCGGCTACGACTGGACGGTCGAGCGGTTGCGCCGTGCCGTTCATCGCATGGTTAGGGAGAAACTCGCGGAGCCGGAATTGCTGGCGCGCTCTCCGCGCCGCGGGCCGGAAGACCATTTGATGAAACTTGTGGCCGCGATTGCGATCGCCGATCCCAACCTATCGCTCCGGGAAATAGCCGCGCAATTGGACCAAATAGGCGAGCGGCCCGCGCGCGGCGGGCGGAAATGGCAGCCTTCTTCTGTTAGGGCACTGTTGGACGAGGCGCGCCGCTTTGGGTTGGTTCGCGGCTGACAGCGACCTAGTCCCCTTCTGCGCGCCGCTCGAAAGATCGCCTTATAGCGGACGCTGGCACCGTCATGTTGTTTGACATTGGTGGCTGGAAATCCACGACCGCTAGAAAATCATGCCGAATTGCACGTGACGCAGGCCACGTCATTCCATATAGCCAATGCCTCACTGAGAAGCACCATCCGGGATGAGTCCCGGTCACCGCTTCCTACTTCCTATGCTGGAGTCCGTTCCAGATAAATCTCGCGCTGACGAAAGGGAACATGAGCTTTGCGTTGGACCCGTATGGGGAGGGTGACTGCAGCTCGTCGCGCTCAAAAGTTCTGAAAACAAAACCGACCAAAATCATGACGCCCCAGCAAAGCAGTAGAAACCGAGTGAACTCATTGGCGACCATTCCAATCGCAGCGATTGTTATCAATGTTGCGCGGTAGGGAGCAATATGACGGACGAAGAAGCTCTTACCGTCCTCCGCTCTCCTCGTTGCAAAGGCCAGGAGAATGGTCGAAACTATGAGAATGAAGGGCGCGGCGTACAATACGATTTCGGTCGCCATCAGGTTGTGTTTGTATCGCCCAATGAGCTAGTCGGCAAGATGAGCCCGGACCCCATGTGATCTCGCTTACGCAATCGAGGGCGTGGACTCATTACTGCGTAGTGTGAGGCGAACACAAGCCAGCTTGGTCATGGCAAGAAAACTGACGCCTAGTTTGTCATAGCGGGTTGCAATCCGTCGGTACCATTTCAGTTTACTGAAGAACCTCTCAATGAGATTCCGCTTTTTGTATAGCCATGTGCTGAAGACGCGCGTCATCTTCCGATTGGATTTCGGCGGAATGTTTGCCCAAGAGTGCTTGGTTCTTACCTTCGCGCGGAGCCAATCGGCGTCGTAGGGTTTGTCCGCGAGAAGTATGGCACCCCTGGAAGATCATCGAGCAGTTCGCTAGCCGCAATGAGATCATGGGCATGACCAGGTGTAATGGTGATCTTGATTTGCAAACCGTTTCCATCAGTTACTGCATGGATTTTGGTGGTAAGCCCACCGCGACCCCGCCCAGGGCAGCGATCCTGATGGTCTGCCCCGAGCGTCGCCGCCAAATGCTGAACCCGAACTGAAGTGCCGTCGATCATCGTCACGCCGTCATCCGACGGGTGCCTGACTGCATCCAACAACCTGTCCCAAATTCCGCCAATCGTCCGGCGCCTGAAACGATTATAGCACGTTGTGTATAGTCCATATCTTTCGGGGACATCACGCCAAGGGCACCGGATCGTAGAACCCAAAAATGCCGTTCAGCACTCGTCGGTCATCGACACGCGGAACGCCTCTGGGCTTATTAGGCAAAAGCGGCTCGATTGCGTGCGATTCCAAATCCGTCAGGTCATATCGGGTCATGCCAAGTTTGAATCAGAACCGCTTCAATAAGTCCATTTCTAGCCTTCAGAAGACCTTGCTATCAAACCAAAGGTCATTGAGGTCAATTTTTGAAATGCCGCCCTCAGCAGAAACTTCTTGTGCGCTTCGCCTCTCATGGAACAGACGGATCGCCGCAACCGTTGGGCTGAATGTCTCGTCCTGGTTCCACTACACTAAACCAGAGTTCGCGAATTCAACGCCTCTCCAAAACGCAGCTCGGCTAGTGACGTCTAGGCCTCGAAGATCAAAGTCCATCGACCCTCCGGGACGCTGCGCAACATCGACAAGCCACCGAGACAACCGAGCATCGATATGGGAGATTGATTGGGCAATGAATTCCAGCGCTCCACCCAAACCCAGGTTGGACGCTTGTATATCGCTGCCATCTTCGAGCGTGATAATGCCGGTCATGGAGCTAATTATCAGCGATTTGGACGCCAAGCGCAATTGGAGACCACGACGCCACCTTTCTCGGATCTCAATTAATGAGTTCACGACCTAGCCCAGTCGAAGCGGCCTACCGTTTGCACTGACAGCGATTCGAAGCCGGAAAGGCCACCTTCGCCTTCGGGCCATTCGGATCTACGGGCATGTCGACTGTGAAGTTTGCCGCGGCAAACTTTTTTTGAGATGTGTACATCTACGGGTGCCTCGAAACGCATAGAGGATACCCACCCATCCAAATCTCGTCGCTCTCGATCTTCGGACCGCCGGCCGCCTCGCCTGCATATGTGACACTACCCATTGGCCACCCCTATCCCTCCGTGACGTTAGACAAACCGAAAACTCTCGGGAAAAAGTTTGCCGCGGCGAACTTTTGAGGCGCGTTATTCTACGGGTGCATGGAACTGCGTGGAGGGTATCCACCCATCCAAGTCTCGTCGCTGGCGATATTCGAACCGGCGGATCCCTCGCCTGCATATGTGACGCTACCCATTGACCGCCCCTATTTCCTCGCGACGCTATACTAACTGCAAGCTGTCGGGAAAAAGTTTGCCGCGGCAAACTTTTTCACTGAAGGGATGACCCGCCAACGATGAGGGCCGCCGAAGTAAGCTCGGTCGCGACCTCCGACCCAAGCGATAATCGTCGTCCTGAATTCCAATCCCCTGGGGAGTTCGCTGCCCTGGCTCCTCCAATCGAGGAAAAGTTTGCCGCGGCAAACTTTCTTGTTGAAGAACGGCCTCTCAGCGATCAGAGCCACCGAATTAAGCTGCTTCGCCGCCTCCGACCCGAACCGGCCATCGTAGCTCTGACTGCCAACCTGCTCCGTAGGTCGGAACTGTGGCTACCTTTGCCGGAAAGAAGTTGGCCGCGGCAAACTTTTTCGCACGGGGTGGCCGTGAGCAAAAGGGCCGCCAAGGAAGCTGGGTCGCGACAACAGATCCAACCGGACTAATCGTCGCTGGAACGTCCAATCCCCTAAGAGTCCGCAACGCCGGCTGCCTTCACCGGTAGAAAGTTTGCCGCGGCAAACTTTTGCTCAAAACGAGCTGCGAGTTGTGATGTAACAACCGTCGGAATATCGCAAGATGTAATCGAAGCGGGCTGCGGTCATCGCATGCCGCCTACTTGGCATCTCGTGCGCGCGGCGGGCTCCCCAAATGCCAGTTTGGGTGCCCGAGGGGCACACCCAGGGAAGAGGGGGAGCGCCCAAAAGTTTGCCGCGGAAAACTTCGCAAAAGAAGGAGCAATCCGACACAAAGGTAGGGGGAAATCGCATCCCGAGATCTGCAGGCGGGGAGGGAGACACATGGACACGACGACAGGTTGATAGAATGCCCGCAGACAGAGATGCCATCAGCTATCGCGGTGACCTTAAATGATCCGGAAAGCCTCCCACCGACGGTGGTCGTAGCCGGAGCCGTTAGTGCAGTTTGTGTAGTCCCCCTATGACATCATCGGCGACGCCGATGCGAGGTTAGGGGAGTGGGAACTGAGATTTCGTCCGGTGTCTCAGTATCAGTCCGTGCAGACGGATCGCGCTTAAGAGGCTTATCAGCCGAGTGGCTCTGCCTGAGACCGACGAAGCTAATAAAGACAGCCAAGGGCCTCAACGTTGATGGTCCCGCAAGATCACGGGTTTCATACGCTCTCAGGAAATGCGAGTTCACACTGTTAGAAGGCCAAGCGAATGCTCACGATGACCAAAAGGGGTCGCAGCCTTCGCACCGCTGCAACGTAGGGTCGGAGGAGCTGGCGCCGTTCGGCCACAGCATCATTCGAGCTGCGCCGCTGCAAAACGCCAGCCCAGACGGAACGCGAAGTTGCCAATCCGTATACAAGCGAGCGACACGCCGGCTTGCTGAATGAGGCAGGCCAAATTCGATATCGCTGAACTAGATTCTTAGGGGAGGGGCAGAACAGCGCGCCGCCCTGGTCAATTCACTGCAATCATGCGGTTATCGACTTGCTATCGCGCAATGAAAGGTTGGCACAAGGATGCGATGGCATACATGGGTCGCAATCGTGGTGACTTGCCATGACTACGATCGCGTCTACATCCTATTCCACTTCAGCCAGTTATTTTCCGGCTAAGGACAAGACCGGCCCGGTCAATGCTGATAGCGAGTTTACCGGCCAATCCGCGCAGAACGCCGGAGTCGACCGACGCAAACTGGCGACCTCCGAAGGTTCTCCATTAGCAACCGACAGTCGGCCGTCAAAGGTCATCGTGATTGTCGACGGAAAAGTGCTAACAGGGCACGTCATCGACGTCGACGTGTCTAAGCTCGAGGTCGACATGAAGAAGCTTTCAGATGCTGAATACAAACGCCTCATCGAAGATCGGCGTCAGTTCCATAGAAGCTGCCAAGCAGTATCTTGAACATCGGTATACAAAGTATACTGATCTCACGTCTTCGAATGAGCCTAAGCTGAAGCCCTATGCCACAATTACTGCCGGCGGAAGAACAGTCGCGACGATCGACAACCAAGGCGTCGTGACCACTATTGAGGGGATTTCGGCCACCCTCCTGGATCGACTGCCGGACAGCGTCAACGGCACGAACGGCCCGGACTTGGCCCAAGCCAGGGCAGACGCCATCGCCTCGATGATCGGCGGACGGGTGCAAAAGTCATCATCAGCTATTTCACAGCGTCAGTTCAACCTGCTTCCGCCGACCGAGGAACCAATCGGCACGGTTGACTATACGGCAATGAAGGACGATCCCCTGTTTCAGATGATCCAAGATGCACAGTCGTTCATCGATACGGCCGGACAAAAGAGAGCAGCAAGCCTCTCGCAAAAATAGAAGATTTAAGGAGCTCATTTCGCGAGTAGAGACTGTTTCGAAGAGCAGCGTGAAAGAGCCACTTTCCAAAGCGAACACATCTACGCCGAAGCAATATGCCTCGCCACCTGAGATCTCTCATTTCGCTTCTACAGGTCCTGGAGCGAGTGCCGCAGAATTCGGCAACCTATCCGCGGCTTCCCCGAATTCCACCAGATAGAGGCTGCGATCACAATTATTCTCGATTCGCACGCCATTATAGTCGCCGGAACGGGGCGCGATCGCTGGAACTGCGATGTCGAAAACTGCTCACCGGAATGGCTTGGCTCTATCGAGTATACTCATCGGGCAAGTGATGACGCTCGCGGCTACGCAAACCTTCTGAGCTTCCTCATCCACAAGTCGAACAACGGATAGAAGCCGCCACGCCACCATAGGTGGCCTTCCAAGTCTCGGGGCAGATGCGACCGTGTCGCTTGACTGTTGCTGTTAACTTCAGAGACCCCATGGTGCAGAAATCCACGGGCGTTCGGCAGCCCCCCAGGTTGATCCTGAACGAGGGTTTTCACTATCAGTTCGATCTTAGTGTGTCTCCGGGAGCAGATCTTGTTCCGACCCCTACTTCGGGGCTGCCATGCAGTGCGAAATAGTGTTGATCACTAATTTTCACTAGAGAGGAAGGGAGACCATGTCATGAAACCATCAGGACAGATGACCGTAAGTCTGACGGGCGAACTGGAGCAATTTGTTCGCGACCAGGTTCGCACCGGCGCATTCGCATCGGGTAGCGAGTATATCCGCAATTTGGTTCGCGAGCGCTACAATAAGCAGCGTGATCGCGCTGAAAAGCTGAAGACACTGGATACCGCTCTCGCACGAGGTATTGCCGACGCTGAAGCAGGGCGGACGATGCCACTCGATGTGGCGTTCAAACGGCTTCGCGAGGAGCTTGGCTTGCCGGAACAAAGCGACCGTAGATGAAGGTCAGGATTACCGATGCGGCATGGGACAACATGCTGCACACCGGCCGCTGGATTCAGCAGGACAATCCCGCTCGGGCGGAGACATTTGTCCGAGAGTTCTACGACCGCTGTGAGGCGCTGGAGCATATGCCACGAGCCTTTCCCCTGCTACCCGGCTGGGAAGATACCGGTATCCGCCGTCGTCCCCATGGCGACTACCTTATTTTCTACAGGATCGCGGATGATGCTGCAGAGGCGCTGCATGTCCTCCATGGCGCCGTCGACTATGAAAACCTGCTATTCCCGGAGGAATAGATGTTGGAATCATCCTCCCTTGGTACGCATTGAAAATCCTGCGCATAAGCAATCGCGACAACTTTTCGACTAAAGTTAAAAATGCTGTCGCAGCGCGTGCCGGCTGGCGCTCTGTTGCAAATATTGCGGATGTCTGTGAAGCGGCTTTTCTACGCTTCAGTCAGGCGGGTTTGGCGTCGAGATTCTGCTGGAGGATTGCGACAATCTCGGTGAGGGCGCTTGGCCCAATACCGAAAGCACGTTCCACGATCCGAGCTTCTTCGCGAATGTCGCCGGTCAAGTTGAAGATCGCGGCCTGGCCCTTGCGTTGAGCACGCATGACCTCCAATCCCTTGATTGTCGCACAGGCGGTTTTCAAGGTCTTGAACCCTCGACTGGCTTGATCAGCTGTTTGAGCTTGCCATGATCCGCCTCGACCACATTGTTCAGATATTTGACCTGCCGGTGTATGAGTCCCTTTGGGCATTTGCCTTCGGCCTTCAGTTGCGAGATCGCAATGCCATAGGTTGGTGCCTTGTCGGTGTTGACGACGGTTTGGTTTTCCCAATCCTTTAGGCCTTTCCTAGAGATCGCTTCGCCGCTTGCAACAGAGCCCAACGCAGAGCGAGAGGAGGGCCGACAAAAGCTAAAATAATCTAAAGCCTTTGGCTTTTCTCGGCTCTGTGCATCGAACTGCTCAGATTCAATCTGAATATCATCGAGATCTCTGGACCGTCACACACTGAGCGGACCAGGCAACGCACCCTCCGTCATCATTATCCCGCACGCGCTCGATCGCTGCTGCCCACGTTCAAAAGTGCCATGACCATCGGTCCCATGGAGAATTCACCTCTTGCAGTCCGCCTGGTGAGATCACGAAGATAGCCGCCGGCCGAGCTGATGACATTCGCTCTTTCCAAAATGCATGCCATTGCCACGGCCGCGTTTTCCTGGCCCATCACCTCGCAGGCGTTCTGATAGGCCGATGGGCTCACGGCGAGCATCGACCGAACGACAACCGCAGCCGACATGAGGTCGCGCCAGCTTCCTATCGTGCCTCCAGGGCCGTAGTCCGAGATTTGCGGGCAGGCTTTCAGCACGATCGCCAGTGGGAAACTTTTTAACGGCTCGGCCAGACGCATTGGTTTGTCATCCGGCGCTGCCTCCTTCCGATCCTCGGAGCGGAGTTCAAGTTCATTGCTGGATTCGGGTTTTGAATTCTGTTTGTGACGCTCATTTTGAACATCATTGGTGCTCATTATTTGTGTTTTTGTCCGTAGTTCCAACCGATTGAGTACTTCTTCGCGCAGAAGCTCCATTTCATCGAGGCGAGCAGTAACATCCCCCAACGTTGGGTGACGTGGGATCCTGGCAACGATCGACACGTAGACAGCTTCAACCCCCTGCCAATCGCCCTCTGCGCCCTCTTCCATCGCTGCAGAAATAAGCTTGCGGACATCGCGCCGGCATATTGTCAGCGCTTCCTTTCTCCTCCGGAAGGTGGCCCGTGCGGCTGCAACCTCTTGCGCCATCGCGGCCAGTTCCTCCGATCGAGCCAGCAATGGCGACAGGTCAAATCCATAGGCGCTTTCAATTGCGCCCTGATCGTCCTTCCTTGAGTATCGCTTGCCGTTGGCGCTATCCCTGCGGATGATAAGGCCGGAATCGACGAGGACGGCCAGGTGGCGCCTCATGGTCGCCCCGGTTATTCCATGTGCCCGCAGTGTCAGTTGCGCGTTCGATGGAAATACAATGAGTTGCGCGTCCTGCCGCAACTCGTTTTCCGGATAAAAAGTGAGAAGAGCATCGAGGAGCGTAAGGCTCCGGTCATGCAGGCCGAGGCGTTCCCGGGCCTCAGAGGCGTCCCGGAACACTTTCCACTTCTCGACCGTCTTCCCAACCTTGATTTCCGTTGCCGCCTGCTGCCCTTTCACGAGCGCAAGCGTCACCGGCCGCCGCCCGAATGGCGTCGTCACACTTCCCCGCTGCATTGTCTTTCACCTTTCGAAAGGCAAAAGAAAAGCGCTCACCAAAAACGGTGCCAAAGACTCTTGACGATGATTCCCGGAAATGCGATTCTCTGCTTCGCTACAAGAGAGATGAGGCTTCCGGAACGGCGACGTTTTTGGGGCCTTTTCTTTTTGCGGTTTACTCTCCGTTGTTTCGTTGGTCCGTCTGCTTCGATTGAAAATCATCAAATAGCTGCGGAAGACGTTCGAGAACGAATGCCGCAAATTCCGGCGACGCTTTTCTATCGATGGAAATATCGAGTTTGCTTTTGCTCGTCTTGATTTGGCCGAGGAGATGCCCTTTCGGCGTCTCCCAGTCATCGGCCGGCTGTGCCGCCTTACGAGGTTTGATCTTTCTCAGAACCGTCTTGAACCGCTCCTCGGAGGGAAGGGCCTGAATATCCGGCTCGGCGCTGATCTCGACCGCCCTGTCCAGATTGCTATCGATCTCGAGATAGTCCGCAAGATCGGCCCAGCTTCTGCGACCAACGCCAGGCGCCGGTCCGATCGACTCGATGAGTTCGGCCGGTATCCGGGCCACGACGGACAGCATCAGGGAGAGGTCTCCCTTTTGAACCGACAGTGCCGACATGATGATGTCGCGGGCGAAGCGGGCTTTCAATTGATCTGCAAAACGGGCTTTCTCGATGTAGGACAGATCCTGCCGCTCGTTGTTTTCCTGACCCTGGGCAATGACGAGCTCTTCGTCCGAAAGATCGCGGACGATGGCTTTGACGGTCCGCCCCAGTTCGGTAATGGCACGAAGACGCCGATGACCGAATGCCACCTGGTAGCGGCCCGCATCCTCCGGGTGAGGGCGAACAAGGATCGGTACCTGCTGGCCCTGTTCACGGATCGACGCGACGAGCCCGGCAATATCGCCCGGCATGCGGTCGCGCACGAACGAAGGGTCGATCTGCGTGACATCCATTTCGACGACGACCTGGCCCTCGGCGAGACGCTTCTCGATCTCGTCCGCCCTGCGGCTTCGATCGTTGAGATCGCCCAATGACTTGGTGACCGCCGACATCGGCTTTGTCTTTGCGAGAAGCGGGCGCTCAAAGTCGGGTGCCGGCTCCCCTTCAACGGGAACAACGATTGGCGGGAGTTTCGCGAAAATATCCTTTCGGCTCATGCAGCTCTACCCCATGCCTTCTTGATCAACGTCTCGATCTCGGCGTTGACATTGTTCATCGCTTCCAGCGCACGGTCGTAAGTCGTCCGGGTGAATTGGCCACGATCGACTTCGAACAGGGTTTGGTTCGTCAGGCCCGCATCCGAGATCGCCGTGCTCTTCAGCATCGGGTTGATCATGACATTCTCGGCGAACATAGAGCGGAGGAATGCCACCATCTGATTCTGCGGGCCGTCGGTCGGCTCGAAGCGCGTGATCAGATACCGCATCCATTTATGGCGGTCCTCGGCGCCGGATGCCGATATTTCATCGAGAAGATCGCTCGTCATCGAAAGAAACTGATTCATCGACATCACGTCGAGCATCTGCGGATGGACCGTGATCAACACGGACGTCGCAGCCGTCAGCGCCGACAGCGTCAGGAAGCCGAGCTGGGGAGGGCAGTCGATCACAACGACGTCGTAGTTTTCCTCAACCTGTGCGATCGCTGCCTGGACGCGCGCGAAGAACAGGGTATCTCCAGGCTGGCGCTTCAGCAATGCGCGCGGCGTGTCGTGCTCGAACTCCATCAGCTCGAGATTTCCGGGGACGAGATGGAGGTCGGGAATATAGGTGGCGCGGACCACTTCGCTCATGTGCCGCTGTTCATCGTCATAGCGAATGGCCCCGTAGAGCGTTTCATTCTCGCCGACGTGAATTTCCGGCTGATTGCCGAACAGGGCGGAGAGAGAAGCCTGGGGGTCAAGGTCGATGGCGAGAACCCGAAAACCGCGAAGCGCAAGATATTGGGCAAGATGCGCCGATGTCGTCGTCTTGCCGGAACCGCCCTTGAAATTCATCACGGCGATCACCTGCAAATCCTCGCCTTCACGACGATGCGGCAGATATCGGCCATTCGATCGGGAGCCCTGATCAAGATGACGCCGGAGAGCCGCAATATCATCGACCGAATACATCCGCCGGCCACCGGCACCCTGGGCGACGTTGAAATCCGGCATATCCGATGCGACGGTGCGCAGATAGCCTTCGGCCACCCCGAGGAGCTTCGCGGTCTCGGACGGCGAGAAGGTGCGGATGCCCTTGCGCGCGTGCGGCGGGAAAATATTCGCGTGATGCGCCTGTAACTGCGCAGAAAGCGATGAAGCGTGACGGGCAATCACGGACCGCAATCCGGGATTTCGTGTATTCTTCGCTTCTGCGGTCTCTGCCATGATGTTGCCTGTTCGCGTTATCTGCGGTTTTTCGCGAACCACTCGCCCAATTCCGCATACGAGCAATAAGGCCCGATTCCCGTCCAATGGCAAGAAGAATAGGGTTAACAGAACCTTAGCGATAGGACTCCGGGCCAAGGGCGAATCTGCGATCATCATTGATAGCCCTTATAAATCAATTGGTTACACCGGCTAAACCGTCATAGTGACTATCGGCGATTCTTGTTGATCATTTCAGCGCCGGGACACGGATCGCGCGAACTTCAACCATTCCGATCCATTCTTGCCTCTCTTTTCCAGCGACTCACCGACCGTCACAGCGGCGAGCAGCCTTGGCTCCCCGTGCCGTCACGCCACCGCATGCCGCATCGAGCGAACTCGCACGGGCATGGCGCGCGGAGGGGACCATGATCGAATGTCCTGTCGGTGCCAACTCGCATTTCTGTGAGTAGGACCCCGAGCGGACGCCTGCTCTCGCCGATATCCCGCGCATCCCGATGGGGGGTTACTCACAGAAATGCGAGTAGATCGATACGCCCGTCCCATGCAGTTTTCCCGCCAGTCGTCCACGGGAGAGTTGCTCCATGCATGTCACGGCAATCACCACGCCGGAAACGCAAGTTGAGGCTGAACTTATCAACCAGATGCATCGGCTCCGAGCCGATGTGTTTGGCGGCAGGCTGTCATGGAACGTCCATTGCATCGACGGCATGGAGTGCGATGCCTTCGACAGCCTGCGCCCGACCTACATACTCGCAGTCGCGCCAGGTCAACGTGTCGTCGGATCGGCAAGACTCCTTCCCGCGAGCGGGCCGACCATGCTGGAGCTGATCTTCCCTCGGCTTCTCGATCGCGGGTTCCTGAACTCCCACCACCGGATGATTGAGAGTTCCCGCTTCTGCATCGATACGGGCGTGGCCAAGGAGCGCGGGCCGGGCGCCCTCAATCTCGCGACGTCCACGATGTTTGCCGGCATTGTCGAATGGTGCTGCCTGCATGGCTATACCGACATCGCCACCGCGACAGATGTCAGATTCGAACGGATCCTTCGGCGCGCCGGCTGGCCTTTGAGCCGGCTTGGGAACGTCGTGGACATTGGCAACGTCAATGGCGTCGCCGGAGTTCTGAGCGCCGACCGCGCCTGCTTCGAATGCCTGCGCCCTGAGGGCTACCGGTCCTCCTTCGCCGTCAGTTCGAAGCGGGCGGCTTAGCCCATGAGTGGACATTTCGATCGCGGCTTTTCCCGCCTTGTCAGCAAGGTCGAGGGTGCACTTGGAAGGGATCTCTGCCTCGTCCTCGACGACCCGACCGTCGTGGAGGTCATGCTCAATCCCGACGGACGCCTCTTCGTCGAGCGCTTAGGTGTCGGAATGAGCGAGGCAGGCGAAATGTCGCGAGCGGCGGCCGAAACCATCATCGGCAGCGTTGCGCATATCCTCAGAACCGAAGTCAATGATGACAGGCCGATCGTATCGGGCGAACTGCCGATCGGCGGTCATCGTTTCGAGGGACTGCTACCGCCGATCGTCGCTGCTCCAGCCTTTACCATTAGGCGCCGTGCCTCCCATTCCATTTCACTCGACGAGTATGTGGTCCGCAAGGTCATGTCGCCGGGTCAGGCCGCGACCTTACGGTGCGCGATCGAAGGAAGGCTGAATATTGTCGTGTCAGGCGGAACCGGCTCGGGAAAGACGACACTTGCCAACGCGCTTCTCTCGGAAATCGCGGCGGTCGCGTCCGACGATCGGCTCGTCATTCTCGAGGACACCGCCGAGATCCGCTGTTCGGGCAGCAATGTCGTCTACCTCCGAACCAGCGACACCGTCGACATGGCGCGGCTCTTGAAGAGCACCCTGAGGTTACGCCCGGACCGCATCATCGTCGGAGAGGTCCGCGACGGGGCAGCACTCACACTCCTCAAGGCATGGAACACCGGTCATCCCGGTGGAGTGGCAACGATCCATTCGAACTCGGCCCGCTCCGCCCTCAAGCGCTTGGAGCAACTGACCGCCGAGATCAGTCAACGGCCCATGCAGGATGTCATTGGCGATGCCGTCGACCTTGTCGTTTCGATCGAGCGCACCGCGACGGGGCGCCGGATCGGAGAGATCCTGAGGGTCAGGGGCCTTGTCAACGGCCAATACCAGCTCGAACCCTTCGCAGAGGAACCATCTGATGCAGACTAAGTCCGCACTGCCACTCGGCCCATTCTTCATCGCGGCAATGTGTCTGTCCGCTTCCAAAGCGGCGGCAAGTTCCCGCGGCAGTCTTCCCTGGGAAGGACCGCTCGAGCAGATTCAACAATCAATCACCGGTCCCGTCGCGGGCTATATCGCTCTTGCCGCCGTCGCGATCGCCGGCGGCATGCTGATCTTCGGCGGCGAACTCAACGATTTTGCCCGCCGACTGATGTATGTGGTTCTGGTCGCGGGCATCCTTCTTGGTGCGACGACGATCGTCGGGCTCTTCGGCGCAACGGGCGCATCGATCGGGCTCGAGACGAGCCGGCCCCTCCCCATCGCTTTGCCACAAGGGGAGGGGGGCAATGCCTGAACCCGTCCACGCGCTTCGGCGCAATCGCATCCATCGTGCTCTCTCCCGACCCAATCTCCTGATGGGGGCCGATCGCGAGCTTGTCCTGATCACCGGGCTCGCCTCCGTCATTCTCATCTTCGTGGTGCTGACGATCTATTCGGCGCTGCTCGGGGTCGCGCTCTGGTCAGCCATCGTCGGACTGTTGCGGCTGATGGCCAAATCGGATCCGCTGATGCGGCAAGTCTACGTTCGCCATGTTTCGTACAGAAGCGTCTACAAGGCGACGTCTTCGCCCTGGCGCCGATATTGAGAGGGAAACATGGTCTCTCTAAAGGCCTTCCGGGCGACGGGCCCCTCTTTTTCGGATCTGGTTCCCTATGCCGGTCTCGTCGATCGCGGCGTCCTCCTGCTGAAGGACGGCAGCCTGATGGCGGGCTGGTATTTCGCAGGCCCGGATTCGGAGAGTGCGACCAATTTCGAACGAAACGAGCTGTCGCGCCAGATCAATGCCATCCTGTCGCGGCTTGGAAGCGGCTGGATGATTCAGGTCGAGGCCATTCGCGTTCCGACTTTCAGCTATCCGGGGAGAGCCCAATCCCACTTTCCCGATCCGGTCACGCGCGCCATCGACGATGAGCGTCGGTCGCATTTCGAGCGCGAGCGCGGACATTTCGAAAGCAAGCACGCATTGATACTCACCTATCGAGCCCCTGAGCCGAAGAAGACGGCACTGTCGAAATATGTCTACCAGGATGAGGGGAGCCGCAAGGCATCCCATGCCGACACAACGCTCACTATCTTTGGCAATGCAATCCGGGAAATCGAGCAGTACCTGGCCAACGCGCTCTCGATCAGGCGCATGCAGATGCACGAGGTCGAAGAGAGGGGAGGCCAGCGTACGGGGCGCTTCGACGAACTCCTGCAGTTCATCCGCTTCTGCATCACGGGGGAGAACCATCCTGTTCGGCTCCCAGACATTCCCATGTATCTTGACTGGGTCGCGACGGCAGAGTTCGAGCACGGCCTGACGCCGAAAGTGGAAAACCGCGATCTCGGCGTGGTCGCGATTGACGGCTTGCCGGCCGAAAGCTGGCCGGGGATCCTGAACAGCCTCGATCTCATGCCGCTTTCCTATCGCTGGTCATCGCGTTTCATCTTCCTCGATGCCGAGGAGGCCCGCCAGAAGCTCGAGCGGACGCGAAAGAAATGGCAGCAGAAGGTCAGGCCTTTTATTGATCAACTGTTCCAGACGCAAAGCCGGTCGATCGATCAGGACGCCATGGCGATGGTGGTCGAGACGGAGGATGCAATCGCACAGGCGTCGTCCCAGCTCGTCGCCTATGGCTACTATACGCCCGTCATCGTTCTGTTCGATCATGATCGCAAGGCGCTGCAGGACAGGGCGGAAGTTGTCCGCCGCCTCATCCAGGCCGAGGGCTTCGGTGCGCGGATCGAGACACTCAATGCGACCGAGGCCTATCTTGGCAGCCTGCCGGGCAACTGGTACTGCAACGTCCGCGAACCGCTGATCAATACCAGCAATCTTGCCGATCTCGTGCCGTTGAATTCGGTTTGGTCGGGCAATCCGCAGGCCCCCTGTCCCTTCTATCCGCAAAATTCCCCGCCCTTGATGCAAGTTGCAAGCGGCTCCACCCCCTTTCGCCTCAACCTGCATGTCGACGATGTCGGCCACACGCTGATCTTCGGGCCGACCGGTTCGGGCAAGTCGACGCTGCTGGCCCTGATTGCCGCACAGTTCCGGCGCTACGAGCACGCCCAGATTTTCGCATTCGACAAGGGAAACTCGCTGTTGCCCCTGACCTTGGCTGCCGGTGGCGACCATTATGAGATCGGCAATGAGCGCCACAGGGCTTTGGCGTTTTGCCCGCTCTTCGAGCTTGCGACAGACAGCGACAGGGCATGGGCCGTGGAATGGATAGAAATGCTCGTCGCCCTCCAGGGTGTTGCGCTGACGCCCGATCACCGCAACGCCATTTCTCGGCAGGTCGGCCTGATGGCGAGCGCTCCCGGCCGGTCGCTGTCGGATTTCGTCACCGGCGTACAGATGCGCGAGATCAAGGATGCCTTGCATCACTATACGGTCGACGGCCCGATGGGCCAGTTGCTCGATGCCGAGGAAGACGGTCTGTCGCTCCGCGCCTTTCAGACCTTCGAGGTCGAAGAGCTCATGACCATGGGTGAGCGCAATCTCGTGCCGGTACTCACCTATCTGTTTCGCCGCATCGAGAAGCGCCTTGACGGCTCACCGAGCCTTATTCTGCTCGATGAGGCCTGGCTGATGCTCGGTCATCCGGTTTTCCGCAGCAAGGTCCGAGAGTGGCTGAAGGTCCTGCGCAAGGCCAATTGCGCCGTGGTGTTGGCGACGCAGTCGATTTCCGATGCCGAGCGTTCCGGCATAGTCGATGTGTTGAAAGAGTCCTGCCCGACGAAGATCTGCCTGCCGAATGGGGCCGCAAGGGAGCCTGGAACGCGGGAGTTCTATGAACGTATCGGCTTCAACGACAGACAGATCGAGATCGTCGCGAACGCCGTCCCGAAGCGCGAATATTATGTGGCGTCACCGGAGGGCCGGCGGCTCTTTGAAATGGCGCTCGGACCCCTGACGCTGAGCTTCGTCGGCGCCGCCGGGAAGGCGGATCTCAAGCGCGTGCGGGCACTGCATTTAGAGCATGGCCGCGATTGGCCGATCCACTGGCTCCAGGAAAGAGGAATTGATGATGCGGCAACATTGTTCAATGCTGACTAGTTTACTCGCCATTTTAACGGCAACGGGTGTGGTCCTTGGCGCCCCACGGCAGGCCGATGCCGGCACCGCAACCGGCGCTGCGACGGAATGGACGCAGGTGCTCAACAATTCCGAGCTGGTGGCTCTTGTCGGCAAGTCCGGCGAGCAGGTGGCAAACCAGCTGACGCAAATCAGCCAGCTTGCGGAGCAGATCCAGAACCAGCTGAAGATCTATCAGAACATGCTGCAGAACACGGCGCGATTGCCGGATAAGATGTGGGGCGACGCCAAGGCGGATCTCGACCGGCTTCGCCGTCTCGTCAATCAGGGCGAGAGCATTTCCTTTTCGATGGGCAATGCCGACGATGTGCTGAGGCAGCGGTTCAAGAGTTATGCGGACCTCAAGGCCGGCCTGCCCGATACGGCAAGCTTCTCGGCCACCTACCAGAAATGGTCGGACACCAACCGGGACACGATTGCCGCTTCTCTTCGGGCAGCGGGGCTGACGGCGGCGCAATTCGACAATGAAGAAGGCACGATGCGCGCATTGCGCTCCCTGTCCGATACTGCGGACGGTCAAATGAAGGCGCTGCAGGTCGGGCATGAAATCGCAGCACAACAGGTCGCCCAGATGCAGAAGCTTCGCGGTCTGGTGTCGCAACAAATGACGATGATGGGAACCTGGATGCAGGCCGAGCGGTCCGACAGGGATCTCGCGCAGGCGCGGCGGGAGATGTTCTTCGATGCCGAAATCAAACCCATCCCACAAGGGCAGAAAATGGCGCCGCGGTGGTGATCAAAGCTGCCATTCCTGCCGAGCAGCCACAGCACATCCAAGCACAAGGGGCACAATCTGCATGCTGAAGGGACATCTCGAAAGGGTCATCGTCGTATGCGGGGTTTTCTCGGTCCTGCTTGCCGAACCCCTCCTGGCGCAGCAGGGTCAGGTGCTGACCGAGCTTGAAAACCAGGTCTCGGCAGCGACCAAGGGCTGGGAGACGACCGTTTCCGATGCCGCAAGGTCGCTCTTCTGGATCCTCGCCGCGATTGAGATCGGTATCGCAGCGGTCTGGCTGGCGATCCAGGCCGCCTCGCTCGACAGCTGGTTTGCGGAGCTCGTTCGGCGCATCATGTTCATCGGCTTCTTTGCCTTTGTGCTCGATCGGGGACCCACATTCGCACGCGCCGTCGTCGACAGCCTGTTCCAGATCGGCGCCGGCAACGGCACTGCCTCGCCGGCGGAAATCTTCGATGCTGGAATCCGCGTTGCCGCGCAGATGTCAGTCAAGGCCAAGTTCGGCGTGTTCGAGGACAATGCGCTTGCGATCGCAGCGGTCCTGGCCATGGCGATCGTCGTCATCTGCTTCTCGCTCGTGGCGGCGATCTTCGTGTCGGTTATGGTCGAGATGTATGTCGGCCTGCTCGCCGGCATGATCATGCTCGGCCTTGGCGGCTCGTCCTACACCAAGGATTTCGCGATCCGCTACCTGGTCTATGCGTTCAGCGTCGGCATGAAACTGATGGCGCTGGTCATGATCTCCAAGCTCGGATCCGAAGTTCTGCTGGGCCTCGCCCAGGCGCCGACGCTGGACTCACAACAGTTTGTGGCAGTCCTTGCGATCGCCGGGCTTTCCGTCGTCGTCTTCATTATCGCGATCTATGTCCCGAACATCATTCAAGGCGTGGTCCAAGGCGCGTCGGTGGGCGGGGGAATGGAAGCAATCGGGCATGGCGCACAGGCGGCGTCGTTTGCCGCGGGTGCAGCATTTCTCGCCGCCGGCGCGGCAGGAGCCGGGTTCGCGGCGGCACAGACAGCGCGCGCGTCAGGCTCATCACTTGCCGGGGCTGCGCTGCGCGGCATCGATGCCGGCGTCGGCTCGGCCTTAAGCGCCTCGGCCACGGCGGCCAAGGAGAAGGCGATCGGCTCCCCCGGTGCCCATGCCGGTTCACTGCTTGGACTGGCAAACTCCATCCTCGATAAAAGCCGCAGCGATCAGGCCGACCAGAAGCCGCTTGAGCAAAGTAGGAAATCATGACCGATCATCGGGAGAAACGAATGCCATTAAAGCGCGTTCCGGAGAACCCTTACCTTGCCGCCCGTCAGGAGTGGACGGAACGATATGGATCCTATGTGAGGGCAGCGGCCGCCTGGCGGATCGTCGGTATCCTGGGCCTGTCGATGGCGACGATCGGATTTGGCTATGCCTTGTCGGTGAGCACACAGGTGAAGCTAGTGCCCTACATCGTCGAGGTCGACAAGCTGGGCAGCGTGGTGACCGCAGGATTTCCCGAGCAAATCGAATATGCGGATCTGCGGGTCGTGCGGGCGACGCTCGGTAACTTCGTCGCAAGCTTCCGCTCCATCACACCCGACGCCGTCGTCCAGAAACAATATATCGACCGGACCTACGCGCTTCTTCGAACTTCCGACCCGTCGACGGAGAAGGTCAATGCGTGGTTTCGCGGCAATTCTCCGTTCGAGAAGGCAAAATCGGCAACGATCGCGATCGAGGTCAACAACATCGTCGCGCTTTCCAATCGCACCTACCAGATCGACTGGACGGAGTATGAGCGGGACCGCCGCGGCAAGGAAACCGGCACCCGCCGCTTTCGTGGCATCGCCACGGTCGCAATGACTGCGCCGCAGGACGAGGCGACCATCCGCCTTAATCCAATTGGGCTTTACGTCCGTGACTTCGACTGGACTGCACAGCTTTAGGGCCAGGGAGCTTTCCAATGCGCATCATCGAATTTTGCGTGGCCACCGGCTGCGCCCTCGCACTTGCCGGAGCGCAGCACGCCGGGGCGCAGAGCATGACGGCCGACGAGGCCAAGGGAACGGCCATATCGAGGACGTGGCGAGGCGGTGCCGGTGTGGTCACCAAGGGTGCCGACGGCAAGGTCGTCTTTCTGTTCGGCCAGACGCAACCGTCCGTCGTCTGTTCGCCGCTGCAGGTCTGCGACATCGAACTTCAGGCTGGCGAGATCGTCCGGGATGTCCTCGTCGGCGACACCGTGCGCTGGAAGGTCGAACCCGCCACATCCGGAGCGGTGGGGGGCCAGGCGATCCATCTGATCGTCAAGCCGGCCGAGCCCGGTCTCGTCACCTCAATGGTGGTGACGACATCGAGACGGACCTATCATGTCCAGCTGAAGTCGCATCCGAGCCAGTACATGGCTCGTGTCGCCTTCGAATATCCCGAGGACGCCAGGACGAAGCTTGCCGACATCAACGCACGCCTCGATGTCGGGGGAGCGCCCGGTGCGGCACCTGAACGGCTGAGCTTTTCCTATTCGGTCAGCGGCGATGCGTCCTGGCGGCCTAAGCGGGTCTATTCGGACGGGACGAAGACCTACATCCAGTTTCCGGAGTCCATTTCCGGAAAGGATGCGCCCGTCCTGTTCGTTGTCTCCGGCGGCCAGAACCGCATCGTCAATTATCGCATGAAGAACAGCATGATGATTGTCGACTATGCAGTCGACAAGGCAATTCTGATCTCGGGCGTGGGCTGGCGTCAGCAGAAGGTTACCATCCGGCGGGGAGGATGAAGCATGTGGAAACTATCGCTTCTCTTGTCGACCTCATTTCTTCTGTCGGGCTGCCAAACCACCGCCGATGGATCCCTTCCCGCTTCCGAGCTGAAGGTCATCAGCGGACCAGCGGCGAGCGCCGTTGCCGGCGATATGGCCGCCCGGTTTGCCGAGCAGATCGGCCCGGGCGGAAAGACGGCATTTCTTCCGGACAAGGGGCCGCCGGAGATTGCATCGGCACTCGAGGCCGCGTTGAAAGGCTGGGGCTACACGATCGTCTCCGCCGAAAAGGACCCGAATGCCGCAAAGCCGGTGAAGCTTGGTTGGTCCATCGATGAAATCGACGGCCAGGTCCTCGCGCGGATCTGGACACCAACGATCGCACTTGGGCGGACCTACAAACTGACGACGGCGGGCGCCGAGCCCGCAAGCCCCTTGTCAGTGCTGCGGCGCAATTAGGGGGAACGACGCGGATGCAGCCCCTTCAACTCTCCCCCGCCGACCCCAGCCAGGACCAAACGGACATGCGCCGTGTCAATCGCCTCCCGATCGCCTTGGCGATCCTCGCGATTGTCTTGGTCCTCGGTGTCGTCGTCATGGGCCTCTCCTTGCGGGGCTTCTCATCGGGTCGCGGCGATGAGATCGACGGAGCCGCCGACGCACCGGCGACCAGTTTCGCCGACCAGCTCAAGCGTGGGATTGCCAATGGCATTATCGGGGAACCGGCGGAGCGTGAGCCGTTCCAGCCGACCCCCGCCGCCGAGCGAGCCATCGAAAAGCCGCAGGCCGTGGTCGAGCGCCGTCCCGCGGAGGAGGAACGTCGGCAGCCAAGGCTCGAGAGCGAGGAGGAATGGAAGGCACGGCTGAGGCGGGAGCAGGAGGAGCAATATCTGCGCGAGACCCAGCGCCAACGCATGGCGCGGCTTCAGGCGCAGTCCACGGCGCTGGACTCCCCCCTGAAGGTCGAGATTTCAGTCGCCGGCAAGTCTATCGCAGGCGCGACCGACAAGCGCGATGCGGCAGGAGCGTCGAATGGCATTTCGGACCTCTATTCCGCCGCACTGAAATCCGGCCTCGCAGGCCAGACTGTCGATCCCAATGGCCAGTTGGCCAAGGAAGGCTTCTTCAATCAGGATATCAAGGAGCTCGGCTATCTGCCCAACCAGCTCGTACCGCAGATCTCGCTGTTCGAACTCAAGCGCGGTTCGGTCATCCCGGCGACGATGATCACCGGCCTCAACTCCGATCTTCCCGGCCGCATCACCGCTCAGGTCAGCCAGAATGTCTATGATAGCGCCACCGGTCGTCGACTCCTCGTCCCCCAGGGCGCAAAGCTGTTCGGCCGCTACGACTCGAAAGTTTCCTTCGGACAGGAGCGTGTCCTCGTCGTCTGGACCGACCTGATTTTTCCGAACGGATCGACCCTGCAGATCGGCGGGATGGCCGGTACCGACGCCGAAGGCTATGGCGGCTTCAACGATGAGGTCGATCGCCATTTCTGGCGGACGTTCGGTTCGGCCGCACTCGTAGCTCTGATCGGAACGGGGATCGACAAGTCGATGCCTGATGGCTCCACGCGCGGAAGGCGGGAAAGCGCTTCGGATGCCGCGAGGCGGAATTTTGCCGAGAGCTTTGGACGTGTCGCCGAACAGACGATTTCAAAGAATCTCAACGTTCAACCGACCATTCACATTCGACCAGGCTACAGGTTCAACGTCCTGGTCGATCAGGACATCGTCTTCCCCGGTTCCTATACCCAATAAAGGGCCAGGTCCCGTAATCTTGTGACACATCGTCGTCAGATAGACCTGCAATATGCTGATTGAGTGATGTTTAACATACTGGCGCGATCAGGACCTCGGATCTAGCTCCGCACATTCAGGCCCTAACAGGCCCTTCGGCTCTATTGCCGAGGCGATGTTCATCGTGCTCGTTCACAGGAGAATTCCAATTGGACCGATGGCTACAGCGACTGACAGAACAAATTTCCCTTGCGCACGATGAAATTGCGATCAGGGAAACCCTTCAAAAGATCACCGTCCAGGCGGGTTTCGACAGCTACGCCTATCTGAGCTTGCAGGGTGAGACGGAAAAGGCGATATCGACCTATCCGCAGGATTGGCAACACCGATATTTCGAGAAATCCTACGCCCGCATCGATCCCGTCATCCGAAGCGCCCGCAGCGAACAGGCGGCGTTCTCGTGGTCGAATGTCCCGACGAAACGGCAGTCGAAGGAGCGGCGAACATTTTTCGGCGAGGCGGCGGAATTCGGCATTCGTTCGGGGATAACGATACCGGTCAAGATCGGCTTTGCCCGGATGGCGATGTTGACCTTCGCGTCGAGTGCAGCCGAGTTCGGAGGAGCTCAAAGCTTGAGTCCGGTCATCGCCGCATCAGCCGCCTGTCACGTGTATTCCCGGGTCGATCTGGTCGGCATCAAGCCTACCAACCATACGCCCATTCGTCTGCGCGCCGATGAACTGACCTGCCTTCGCTGGTCGTCGGAGGGCAAGACGATGGAGGCGATCGCAACCATCGAGAACATAAGATATTCGAACGTGGCTTTCTTTCTGCGCAATGCGAAACGGGCTCTCGGAGCGGCGACGCTTCCGCAGGCAACAGCACTTGCCAAGGAATTCGGATTGATTTGAGGTCAATGCCGCGGGGAGCCGGGCAGGTCGGGGAGATATCCCAGGATATCCAGGAGTGTCGACACGACTGTCTGCTGCGCATGGACGGCGATCATTGCCGTAACGAGCGCTCTTTTTGCGTCTTCGGCCACATCCTGATCTTCAGTAGCATCGAGCTGCGCCTCGAGCCGCACGGCCTCATCGCGCAGCTGTCGATGTCTCTCGACCTCTCGCATGAGATGCCATTCGATCACCTGTGGCGGTTGTCCGCTCATCAACCCTATGAGCGGCCTGAGGACGAGCTTGGTGTCGGACAATGGTTACCCGTTTACAGAAATTCGGTCCGGCTGAGGACGAGCTGCTGGTTCATAAGGCTGATCATAGGCGCGGATACATATTATAGTTGATAAACTCGCTATTCGGAAGCGGCGATTTTGCGCGGCATGGACATGCGCAAATTGGTCGGCCGCAACTTTGCCCGCCTTCGTCAGCAAACCGGCCTGACGCAGGAGCAATTGGCTGCGCGATCCGGTTTCAGCCAGCAATATATCAGTGGCCTTGAGGCCGGACGCAGAAATCCAACGATCATTACCCTTTTCGAACTCGCGCAGGCGCTTGGCGTAAGCCATGTCGATCTGGTGCGGCCGGAGACCCCGCCGGAACGCTGATGGCGATTGGTCATCGCCCGCTCGGTTTGCCATGCTCTCCTATGCAGTCGACGCTGCTACTGAGTTGGCATTCAGATCGCCGATCTCGATAAGATCCCCGAGGATTGAGCGCAGTTCCGGCCAAGGACTTTCGCCCGGCTGGGTGCCTGGATCTTCCCACTCGATAAGCGCATGCAACTTGGCGGCGACGCCGGCGATGGTGCGGGCAGGGGCCATCCAGAGGCACTGCGCGGCTTCGAGCTCCGCCTGCATGACGTCCAATTCCTCCTGATGCGTCCGGCTATAGCCGAGCTGCTCGTCCGCCGCACCCCATTCCAGCCGCAACGCTTCGAGTTGGGCTTTCGCGCAGCTTCTCGCATCGGCCATATCCTCACCGGGAAGAAGGTCGTCGATCTCATCGTCGGTGGCGGCAAGAGAGGAAGATTGATCGCCCGCAGCGGCCAGCTCGACGATTGGCGCGCTTCTAACCGCCGCCAGAAGTCTGCTCTCGATCTCGCGTTGTCTGACAGACAAGGCTTGGCGCCGCTGGTGGAGCGCAAACCATTTGCTCCAAAGTGCTATTGGGGCGTCGGGGTGCGGCCCCGCGCTCTTTGCAAGCGTATGACGTTGCATGATTTTTGATAAAGTTCTGCTATCCTCAGAATCAGCCATGATCCGAGCTCCGAACAGCTTGATTGCGGTCAGGTCGAGTTGGTGTTCCACCACCTTCTCGGCCGCGAGATACGAATGTCCTACAAAATGATAGAAGTCAATCAGAAAGTTTGAATTGAGCATCGATCGTCTTACAGTTGAGCAGTGCCGCGGCGCACGTGCCATGCTCGGTTGGAGCCAAACCCAACTCGCAGAAGCTTCGAATGTGTCACGTCAGACCATTGCCGATTTTGAGCGCGGAGCGCACAAGCCGATCGGCAACAATCTTTCGAGCATAATCGCGGCTTTTACTGCGGCCGGAATCGACTTTATTCCGGAAAACGGCGGAGGCGTCGGCGTTCGATTTAGAGATCGGAAATGACAAGGCGGCGGAAGCGTCGAATTCCGTAAAGTTCATATTCAGAGAGCTTCCAAAAGAGCTACCTAGCAGTCGAGCGATGCTTCGCAAGAATGTGATTAGGAGCGAATTTTCAAAAGAAGGCAAGGTTCTGCTATTCTCAGAATTAATCATGATCTGAGCTCCACATCGCTAGATTTTGGTCATGTCTTCCCGCGAGTGGCGAAGCACCACGGGAAGAGTATTCAGTCGAAATTCGTAACAGGGATACGATATCTGCACATGCGAGAAAGCTCAATAGGAAATCGTATCGGTGTTACGAAATGATGCCGGTCCAGTGCAAGATGGCGCGCGTGGCGCTCGGATGGGGCACTCGCGACTTAGCGCAAAAGGCTGGAGTTTCGCCAGATACGATTGCCAGGCTGGAGCGGGGCGAGCGCCTCCGAGACGCCACTGTGGCAGGAATTCGCGCCGCCTTTGAAGCGGCCGGCTTAATATTCATCCCGGCCAACGGGGGCGGGGTAGGGGTTCGATTCAAGAACCCAGATTTGCCATAAGCGTAGAGATCACAACGCGTCCAATGGGGCAAGGCAACTGTTGGAGCGGCTGAGGCGATGAGGGAATTAGGGGGCAGCTTCCAGAGTTGCCGGCGCTACTCGCGACAGTTTCTCAAACCTGCGCCTCAGGTGAGGGCCCACGTAAGTTGGCTGTTCATCGAGCCACAAACAGCCGAATGGATACTCGTAGTGTGCAGGCGACCCGCAATCGGAACCGCCGACGCGCTGCCTATGTCTACGGCTTCTCGCGTGGGCCGGGCGGGCATCGCGGGCCGGACATCCGCGGCGCTAGCAAGCCCAAGGCGCATTCGACTCGATAACGCTTGCGACGGCGGAGGCTTTTGCTGCAAGACCGGTGTTTGTGTCCTCTGCGAGTACCAATGCCTCCATTCTCTCGTAGAGGCTTCGAGATGTATAAAATCGAAAGGCGACCGCGTTGTCTGGGGGCTGCCAGAATGCGGTCATCCGAATCCCCTCGCGCCCCGGAGCCGGCCAACTGCACCAGTCAAGCCACAGGCGCTGGGCCAGCTTTGCGTCAGGGATGGCTGCGACTTGATCGAATAGGTCAGCGACATTCCAGCCGGCAAGGCTGAACATACAGACGGCATCGTCCAGAAAATCCGTGTGTCTATCGACTTTCCAGCTCAGATAAAGGCGCTGAAAGCGGTCAAGGATGCTCCATTCATCCGTCGACCAGTTTTCGCGATTGCCTGTCGCAAAGCGGTTCAAGCTAACTTCTATTCCGACATTGCTGACGCTGTCGCCGCGCGCCATAAATTCGAGGATGCGGGGAAGCAGATAGGCCCATGTCTCCTTGGCAATTCCCTTGGGATCGTAAGCCGCCGAATACCAGTCCCGAAGGTAGGAAAGTGGAAGCTCCCTTATGGGCGGGTTGAAAAAATCTGCTTCTATTCGGGCATCCATGCAGCAACCCCGACAAACCTCAATGCTTCCGGGCTTGCCATAGGCAAACACGCGATACGCCTCTTCGATAATCTCCGCGAACGGGTAGTCGTCATGGCCGGCAGTCGAGACGGCCCTTAGAGATTTGCGGTTCATACGCCTTGGTAACATGAAGACAACCTGAATGGAATTTAAAGCGCGCCACACTGGAGCGACGTCGCTCGACGTCAATCACATTGCGAATGGTCAAGGCCGGCATCGCGGAGATGATCTCGAATTCCGCCCGCAGACGGCCGGTTGCTTATGGATGCGTTGCCGTTTTCCTTGCATTGGCCATCGGGCGAACCGCGAGCCTTGCATCTACCAAGAAATAGTGTGGTTTCTGATAGCCAAAACAGCTATCGCGCGAGCGGTGTGAATAGACAGAGAAGAATCACCTCACGAAGAGGGCGCTTAAGCTTATGGAATAGGGTTGGTTCCGGGCTAGCGGGATCGCGATCGGCGCCGGTCATGGCCTCTCAGATGAGGTACTTCTGCTGCAAATTTCAGGTCGTTGTCGGCCTTTCAGCAGGGTTCATATTGCGAACCTGAAAACAGCAGTCTCTCTAGACTTTCCAAGAAGGGGCGTTGACCGGCGACGATCTTTTGGCGAGCCTCGGAGTGAAAACTCATAGCTGATGCTCGGAAAGCAACGGGGTCGGAGGTTCGAGTTGGCTCAAGAGCGAGGGGATCGCAATCCTGTCTGAAGCATCAGGCCTATTGCGTCAGCGTTAGTGAGGGGCACTGACTGGTGTATGCAGCGAGGCTTGTGTCCTTTCCGCAACTGCCTGGAGGCGCTTGTCCCAAGATCCAACTCGCCGATCACGCTTGGATGGCAAAGGAGTCGATCATCGTCGCTAATCCTGCGCAGTTCCGCGTCGGCAGATCGGAAATGATCAATCCAGATCGAGGTGTCTGCCAATCACTCAACTGCCTCGCTGCGGCGGCGTGGCGGTGCCTCGGCGTCCGGCATGGTTCCGCCAAGCGCGATGAGGCGTTTCCCGGACTCTACGCGAACAAGTGTCTCCAATGCCTGGCGAACGAGCGCCGCGGTTTCCTTGGTCCCGGTCAATGACTTCGCCCTATCCATGAGTGCATCGTCGAGATTGATAGTCGATCGCATGAGCCGAATCCCTTTGCTGAGGCATATAAAATAGCACCAATTGGCGATGAATTCCATGCCTCTTTTCTGTTCCCATGCGCAGGGCATGTCTCCAGTCCACGGAAGCGGGGCTCCACTGTTCGAACTGCTTCAAGATCAAAGAGACGCCAGCGAACTTGGCGCCGCCGCGTTAGCGGCGGAATGGGCTCTTCCGAGGGGATAGGTCTTCGCCATCGGCCGAGCGAATCGTCCCCGCGTGCCTGTCGATTTCAGGCCCGTGCAGCGTCTCGAACATCCAATTCCAATCGCATGTCAAAAATGGATGTTGGCCCTTTCGCAGAACGTCCCTAACGTCGTCGACAGCGGGAATGTGAGATCGATTGTCTTGGCGTGGTCCGCCGAGCCATCGCTCTTGGCATGACGTACGAATGGACGATGGAAGGGAGTAGCTAGCGGCTTTGGTTGTCGGCCTCCTCCCGTTGAAGGTGATGGCAATGACCCGACAGACGACCCACATGACGCTCTCGCACAGGACCCGTCTGGTGGCACTGCTTGCCTCGACGGCGCTGGTGCATTCGACGGTAGCGCTTCTGGGCACGGCTGCATTGGCGCAGTCGCTGCCTTCGGGCGGTCAGGTGGCGGCGGGCAGTGCGACGATCGGGCCGCCATCGGCAGGGTCTCTGACGATCAACCAGACGAGCGGCAGCGCCGTCGTCAACTGGCAGAGTTTCGACGTCGGCAAGGGCAATCGCGTCACCTTCGTCCAGCCCGATGCCAATGCAGCCATCCTCAACCGCGTGACCGGCCAGACGACCTCGACCATAGCAGGCCAGATCAATGCCAATGGACAGGTCTATCTGATCAACCCGAACGGCATTGCCATTACCAATTCCGGCACGGTGAAGGCCGGCGCCTTCGTCGCCTCGACGCTCGGCATCTCCGATGACGACTTCATGACCGGCAAGCGGACGTTTACCGGCAATGGCGCGTCGAAGGATGTCACCAATGCCGGTACGATTACCATCAACCGCGGCGGCTATATGGCGCTGATCGGCGGCACGGTCGCCAATACTGGCACCATCACCGTGCCGATGGGCAAGGCCGCCTTGGGATCGGGCGAACGGGCGACGCTTGATCTGTCCGGCGATGGCTTCCTGCAGGTGGCGGTGCCGACCAAGGCTAAAGGCGATGGGGCACTCGTCGACAACAGCGGCAGGATCTCGGCAAGGGGCGGGACGGTACAGCTTTCGGCGGCAGCGGCCAGGGACATGGCGCGCCAGGCCGTCAACATGTCGGGCACGATCGAGGCGAAGGGCGTCTCGGGCAGAAGCGGCGATATTGTCCTGACAGGCGGCGACGGCGAAGTGGCCGTGACCGGCAAGGTGGATGCCAGCAGCAGGCGCGGCTCCGGCGGCAAGGTTGAGGTGATCGGCCGCAAGATCACGCTTGCCAATGCGAAGATCAATGCCTCGGGCAAGGTGGGCGGCGGCACGGTCAATATCGGCGGCAACCGTCAGGGCAAGGGACCACTGCAGCATGCCGAGACGCTGACGGTTGATGCCAACACCGTCATCAATGCCGATGCGGTCACGACAGGCCATGGCGGCAATGTCGTTCTGTGGTCGGATGATCTGACGCGCTTTGCCGGCACGATCACGGCGAAGGGCGGCGCGATCTCCGGCAATGGCGGCGAGGTCGAGGTCTCCGGCAAGGCGAAGCTGTCCTATACTGGCCTCACCGACCTGACGGCGGCGCATGGCTCCTTCGGCAATCTGCTGCTCGATCCCTACAATGTGACGATCTCGACGGCGACGGACAGCAACTCGTCGGGCTTCACGGCGTCAGGCAATGACAGCATCATCAATGTCAATACGCTGACCAATGCGCTCGCAACCGCCAATGTCACAGTGACGACGGGTGGTTTTGGCAGTGCCGGATCGCAGGCCGGCGACATCACTATTGCAGCACCGCTGAGCTGGAACGCCAATCTCCTTCGGCTCGACGCGGCGCATTCGATCAATGTCGCGTCAACCGTCACGGTCGGCGGCACCGGCTCGTTGATGCTCAACACCAATGTTGGTGGCGGCAGCGGCGGCACGATCGATTTCGGCCTCACCGCCGCGGGCTTCACCGGAAAAATCGACTTCACCGGCACGCCGGGCACACAGGCTCTGTTCGTGAATATGGCGCAGCGGACCTTGATCTATTCCCTGGCGGCTCTGCAGAACGTCAACAACGACCTCTCCGGCAATTACGCGCTAGCCACAAACCTCAACGCCTCCGGGCAGACTTATATCACCGCGCTCATCGCGCAAGGCTATACGAGCCCATTCACCGGCACTTTCGAAGGTCTCGGCCACACGATCGGCAATCTCGTGATCAACAAACAGGACACCTATTCCGGTCTGTTTGCCGCCACTAGCGGTGCGACGATCAGCAATATCGGCCTGGTCGGGGGATCGGTCACAGGCAGCTCCTTTGTCGGCAGCCTTGTCGGCCGCGCAGGCAGCGGCACCACGATCAGCAATGCCTACGCCACCAGCGCCGTGGCAGGCGCCAACCAAGTCGGCGGTCTGGTCGGATATGCGCTGACAAGCACCATCAGCAATGCGTACGCCACCGGCGCTGTGACAGGAGGATCCAATGTCGGCGGTCTGGCCGGCGCCGCCTCGCAGAGCTCGTTCAGCAATTCCTATGCCACCGGCGCGGTGACAGGAGGGGCATCCGCTGTCGGTGGACTGGTCGGAGGTCTGTCGCTGAGCACGATCAGCAATTCCTACGCCACCGGCGCTGTAACAGGGGGCGGATGGGTCGGCGGTCTGGTCGGATATTTGGAGGGTGCGGCGAGCACGATCAGCAATTCCTATTGGGATACGGAGACCAGCGGCCAGACTGTGGGCATCGGCGCCGACTTCAACAGCCAGTCCGGCAATGTCACCGGCCTCACCACGGCGCAACTGCAGGGCACGCTGCTCCCGGGCTTCGATTCCGCCATCTGGGCGACGGGTCCCGGGCTCTACCCCTATCTCAAGGGCTTCTTCCCCAACCGCATTCAGGCTGTTTCGGGCACTGTCTACGCCGATGCCGGCGTGACCCCGCTCGCCTCCGGCCGGAATGGTGCGGTGACGGTCTCCGTGATCGGCGGGAACACGACGCTCGGCAGCGCGACCACGGGTGCCAACGGCTATTACTATGTGGTCGGTGCGGCCGGCACGATCGCTAACGGTCAGAGCCTCGTTGCCTATACGACGCTCAACGGCGCGACCGGCGCTACCAATGCAGCGCGCATTTTGGCTTCGAGCTATACCAACAGCACGCCGTCGCAGACCGGCGTCGACGTCTGGGAGCCGGTCACGCTGCTGGCCGGGATCACCAGCGCGGCGACACTCTCGGCGTCGGGCTACAATCCGAATGGGGCGCTGGCAATTCCCACCGGCTCGACATTGCCGTCCTTCCTCGCCGGCGCAACGCAGACGCTGGCCGCCACCAACAGCACGGGTTTCACAATCGACCGGACACTCGATCTCACCACCGGGTTTGGCGTGCAGACGACCGCTTCCGGCGCGCCGTTGACGGTGGCGAACGCCATCACGATAGAGAGCGGTGCAACGCTCGGACTTAACGCGGCCGGTGCGCTGACCATCAACGCCCCCGTCACGCTCTCCTCGGGCGGGCTGACGCTCTCCTCAGGCGGCATCGTCCACTTTGCGGCGCCGGTGACGGTGAAAGGCGCCGGAACCGTCGATATCGAGGCAAGCGACTATGATTTCGGCCTGACGAATGCCGGCTTCACCGGTTCGCTCACCTATGTGAATGCCGACGGTACTCCGGCGACGAGCGATCAGGGCGGCGTGCTGAAGATCAACGGGCAGACCTATCAGCTGCTCTATTCGCTGGCAGCTTTCGATGCGCTGGATGGCGACGACGCCGTGACGTCTGTCGGCAACGGACATCTAGTCTCGGGCAATTATGCTTTTGCTCGCGATTTCGATGGCAGCGGCACGACATATCTGAACGCGCTGATCGACGGCTATCTGGGTTACAGCTTTGACGGTACGCTCACCGGCCTCGGCCATGCAATCTCACAACTAACCATCAGTTCCGGGGGGGTGAACAACAATGTCGGCCTCATCGGCATCTTGACGGGTACTGTTCGTGATATCGGGATCAACGGCGGCACGGTCGGCTCCCAATACAGCAGCGATCTCGGTGGACTGGCCGGTTCTTTAACGACCGGCGCACAGCTCGGCTTTTCCGGACAGGGCATTGTGCGCAACGCTTACTCCACGGCTGTTGTCAACGGCCTAAGCAATGTTGGCGGGCTGGTGGGCTATAACAGTTACGGTACGATCAGCAATGCCTGGGCGGGCGGCCGGGTTACAGGTCTGGCCACCGCGGTCGGCGGGCTGGTGGGTTCTAGCCAATACGGCTCGATCGGCAAGGCCCATGCGACGGGGGCGGTCTCAGCCGTCGGCCAAGACCATGTCGGCGGGTTGGTGGGTCAATCAACGCAGGACACGCTCGCAGATGTCTACGCCACCGGCGTGGTCAGCGGCTCACGCATTATCGGTGGCTTGTTGGGCGGCATCGAATATGGGTCGATTACTAACGCCTGGGCGAGCGGCAACGTCATCTTCACCGATGCCGGACTCCGTGCCGGCACCGATGTCGGCGGCCTGGTGGGCAACAGCTACAACAGCGAGATTACCAATGCCTGGGCAAGCGGCACCGTCACGGGTGCCGTCACCTTCGCCGGTCTCGGTCCCAACGACTTTAACACCGGTCCTGGCAACTTTGTCGGCGGTCTCGTCGGCTTGAGTACATCGGACACGATCACAGGGGCATATGCGACCGGCGCTGTCAGCGGCGTCGGGAAGGTCGGCGGGTTAGTGGGCTCTGCAATGGGCACCCAGATCAGCAATAGCTATGCCACGGGCGATGTGACGGGAAACTGGTACCTCGGCGGGTTGGTGGGCTATACAGGACTGGCCGATCCTACCAATACCAATACAAATGCCAATATCACCAATTCTTACGCCACCGGCGACGTGAGCGGCCTTGGTCAGTATCTCGGCGGGCTGGTGGGCTATAACATTGGCAATATAACCAAGGCATATGCAAGCGGAGCGGTCAGCGGCACGCGCGATGTCGGCGGGCTGGTGGGTGCTATCCCTGATGGCCGGATCGCGAATGCGTACGCCACCGGCTCCGCGACTGCCAGCCTTCACGATGGGGGGCTGATGGCAACCTTCCCGGATTGCCCATCTTGTTCTGTCGGCGGACTTGTCGGAGGATTGTATAATTCCGCAGGCACCATCACCATCACCAACGCCTACGCCACGGGCGCGGTCAGCGGCCCAACCGACGCCGGCGGTCTGTTTGGCCGGGCCTATGGGGTTCAGGCCATCGATAGCTATTGGAACGTCGAGACGACCGGCCAGACCGGAGGTGCCGGAACTGTCTCCAACAACTTCCTCGCGATCCTCGGCACTAAGGGCCTGACGACGGCGCAGATGCAGGATCCCTTCACCTTCATCAATGCCGGCTGGGACTTTGGCGCCGTCTGGGGCAAGTCGACGAGCGGCGCCAATGGTGGCTACATGATGCTGCGCTCGCTCAGCAGCGGGCTTTATGACGACTATGTCAAGATTGGCAGCGCCAGCCGTATCTATGGCGATGCGAACTCCACGATCACCGGCGCGACGCTGACAGGCTTCGGCACAGGCAATGTCTCGCTCGCCTGGGGCAGCGCGATTGCCGGCACGACCAATGCCGGCACCTACAATTATTCAGACCCCAACATTGTCTCCGTGACGGAGACCGGTTCCCGCACGGCCTATGTCGATTATGGCGGCACGCTGACGATTTCGCAGCGCGTGCTCAATCTTTCGGGCAGTAGCACCTATAACGGCACAACCAGTGTCGCGGCCACAGGCCTCTCGCTCGGCAATCTCGCAAATGGCGATACGCTGACGCTGACGGGTGCAGGCACCATGGCCGACAAGAATGTCGGCACCGGCAAGGCGCTGTCGCTCGGCACGCTGGCTCTGGGCAACAGCATCAATGGTGATGGTGGCCTTGCCTCGAACTATACGCTGATCGGCGGTACCGACACGGTCGATATCAGCAAGGCGACGATCTCGTCGATCTCAGGCATTACGGCCTTGGGCAAGACCTATGACGGCAACACCACTGCGACGCTGAACACGGGTGGCGCCGTTTTCAATGGCATATTCGTCGGCGACAGCCTGACGCTCGGCAATGGCGTCAACGGCGCCTTCTCCGATAGGAATGCCGGCGCCGGCAAGACTGTGACGATCTCGGGCCTCCTGCTCAACGGTACGGATGCCGGCAACTATACGCTTGCCCTGGATACGGCGACGACGACAGCCGATATCACCAAGGCGACGATCTCGGCAATTACCGGCATTACGGCTTCGGGCAAGACCTATGACGGCAGCACGACGGCAACGCTGAACACATCGGGTGCGGGCTTCTCGGGCATGGTCGGTGGCGACGTGCTGACGGTTGCGACCTCGATCGGCACCTTCTCCGACAGGAATGCCGGCACCGGCAAGGGGGTCAACATCTCCGGCCTGACGCTTGGCGGCGCGGATGCGGGCAACTATACGCTCGCCTCCAGCATCGCGACGACCACAGCCGACATCGCCAGGGCGACGATCTCTTCGATCACCGGCATCACCGCTGGCAACAAGACCTATGACGGCAACACGACGGCAACGCTGAATACCTTGGGCGCGGGCTTCACCGGCATGATTGGCGGGGACGCGCTGACGGTTGCGACCTCGATCGGCACCTTCTCCGACAGGAATGCCGGTGCCGGCAAGGCGGTTGGCATCAGCGGGTTGACGCTCGGCGGCATGGATGCGGGCAATTATGACCTAGCCGATACGATGGCGACGACCACGGCCGATATCAGCCGACGGGTGATCAACCTCTCAGGCAGCCGAACCTATAACGGCTCCGCGGATCTGGCCGCCTCGATCTTCACGCTGTCGAACCTGGTAAGTGGCGAGACGCTGACGCTGTCGGGCACCGGCACCATGGCCGACAAGAATGCCGGCTCGGGCAAGGGCGTGACGCTCGCCTCGCTGGCTCTGGGCGACAGCATCAATGGCGACGGTGGTCTTGCCTCGAACTATACGCTGATCGGTGGTGCAGATACGGTCGATATCGCCAAGGCGACGATTTCTGCGATCTCAGGCATTACCGCTGGCAACAAGACCTATGACGGTAGTGCAAATGCGACGCTGAA
>Ga0209233_1000241_pt1 | contig 90643 bp, 72 predicted proteins | sample AraplaCL_Cvi_mCL_FD_184269 | JGI IMG/M metagenome (GOLD analysis project Ga0209233, IMG submission 184269) | Arabidopsis root microbial communities from the University of North Carolina, USA - plate scrape CL_Cvi_mCL (SPAdes) (version 2) | ecosystem: Host-associated > Plants > Roots > Endosphere...
CGCCATAGGCGCGGCTTGCGGCATTGGCGACAACCGTGATCGCCCGCGGCGTCACTGTCAGGTCGGCATCGCTATAGGTGATGGTATAGTTGGCGTTACCCAGCGATCCTTGCGAGATCGCATAGGTGCCCACATTCGAATGCTGCATCGCTGAAGTCGCGAGCACCCCGGAAAGACTGTCGCCATTGACGAGCCCCGCGCCACCGACCGTGTAGGTCAGCGTCGGATTGGCATCGCCATACGCCCTCGACTGGGCGTCCGCCGTTACCGTCAGCGCGCGCTTATTGATCGCCAGATCTGCGCCTGTGAAGCTGATCGAATAATTGGAATTGCCGAGCGTACCCTGCGAGATTGTATAGGTGCCCACATTCGAATATTGGCCCGCCGTGGTCACCGGCGCTCCGGAAAGGGTATCGCCATTAACGAGCCCGGCGCCACCGACCGTATAGGTCAGCGTCGGATTGACATCGCCATAGGCCTTCGACTGGGCGTCCGCCGTCACCGTCAGCGCGCGCGGGTTGATCGTCAGGTCGGCGCCGGCGTAGCTGATCGAATAGTTGGAATTGCCGAGGCTGCCGATCGTGATGCCATAGGTACCCACATTCGAATATTGCCCTGCCCTGCTTACCAGCGCCCCGGAAAGACTGTCGCCATTGACAAGCCCGGCGCCACCGACCGTGTAGGTCAGCGTCGGATTGACATCGCCATAGGCCTTCGACAGAGCATCCGCCGTCACCGTCAGTGCGCGCTTATTGATCGTCAGGTCAGCGCCGGTGAAGCCGATCGAATAGTTGGAATTGCCGAGGCTGCCGATCGTGATGCCATAGCTGCCCACATTCGAATATTGCCCCGCCGTGCTCACCAGCGCCCCGGAAAGACTGTCGCCATTGACGAGCCCTGCGCCACTGACGGTGTAGGTCAGCGTCGGATTGGCATCGCCATAGGCCCTCGACTGGGCGTCCGCCGTCACCGTCAGCGCCCGCGGGTTGATCGTCAGGTCAGCGCCGGCGTAGCTGATCGAATAGTTGGAATTGCCGAGCGTACCCTGCGAGATTATATAGGTGCCGACGTTGGAATATTGCCCTGCCGCAGTCACCAGCGCTCCGGAAAGGGTATCGCCATTGACGAGCCCTGCGCCGCCCACCGTGTAGGTCAGCGTCGGATTGGCATCGCCATAGGCCTTCGACTGGGCGTCCGCCGTTACCGTCAGTGCGCGCTTATTGATCGTCAGATCTGCGCCTGTGAAACTGATCGAATAATTGGAATTGCCAAGGCTGCCGATCGTGATGCCATAGGTACCCACATTCGAATATTGCCCTGCCCTGCTTACCAGCGCCCCGGAAAGACTGTCGCCATTGACGAGCCCGGCGCCACCGACCGTATAGGTCAGCGTCGGATTGGCATCGCCATAGGCCTTCGACTGGGCGTCTGCCGCCACCGTCAGGGCTCGCCGGTTCACAGTGAGATCCGCCCCGACATAGGTCAGGGCGTAGTTACCGGAAGCCGCAAGTGAGCCTTGCGTGATCGCGTAGCCGCCGACACCCGAGTATTGCGCTGCCAAGGTCGCAAGCGAACCGGAAAGCGTATCGCCGTTGATGAGACCGTTGGTCGAATAGGTTAGCGCCGGATTGATGTCGCCATAGGTCCTCGAAAGAGCGTCGGCAATCACCGTGAGTGGGCGCTGCGTGACTGTCAGATTGGCGCCAATATAGGTCAGCGCGTAATTGTTCGATGCTGCAAGCGCGCCCTGTGTGATCGCGTAGCCCCCGACATTCGAATATTGCACTGCCGAGGTCGCAAGCGAACCGGAAAGCGTATCGCCGTTGACGAGCCCTGCGCCCCCCACCGTGTAGGTCAATATCGGGTTTGTGTTGCCATAGGCCTTCGACTGGGCGTCCGCCGTTACCGTAATCGGGCGGGCTGTCACGGTCGCGGTATTGCCGGCAAAGGTGATGGCATAGTTGGTATTGTCGAGCGTCCCTCGTGTGAGGGTATAAGTGCCGACGCCGCTCGTGCTGGTGAGGCCCCCAAGTCCGCCGGACAGGGCATCTCCGTTCAGCAACGAACCGCTCGTCACGCTATAGGCTGGCGAAAGCGTGTCGCCATAGGTGAAGCTCTGACCGGCATTCGCCGTCACGGTAAGCCCACGCTGATTGATCGTCAGGTCAGCGGCCACGTAGTTTATGGCGTAGTTGGCATTGTCGAGGGAACCTTGCGTGATCGCATAGCGACCCACATCGGAATACTGCCCGGTGGCTGTGGCAAGCGAGCCTGAAAGCGTATCGTTGTTGACCGTGCCTGTAGTTGTATATGTCAACGTTGGATCGGCATCACCATAGATCTTCGTCTGCGTCTGCGCGGTTACCGTCAGTGGGCGTCTTCCTATGGTCAAGTTCTGACTGTAATCGACATAAGCCGTGCGGGAGCCGGTTTCGATCAACGAGATGACGCCAGCGTCGCCGTAATTATAGGTTCCGGCATTGGTCGTGGCCTTGATCGCGCTACCCCAGTTGAACGTGACATTGGCTATTCCGACGCCCGACAATATAGCGCCGCTGATCGTGGAATTGCTCTCTCCATAGGTGCGGGAGGCACTTCCGATCTTGACATAGTCGTCATAGAGCCCGCTGCTGAGCGAACGCAGCATCATATAGCCATTGTTCGCGCCGCTGGTGGATTTGCCCCAGACGGACGTAAAATCCCAGCCCGCGTTGATGAAAGTGAACGGGTCTTGCATATCAAGGCGTCCAAGGCCTCTGGCGGAGAATGTGCCTTGACCGCTTTGGCTGGTGCCGAAGTATTGGTCGCTGGTGTCCGTGTCCCAGAAGCTATTGCTGACGGTACCATAGTTCAAGCCGACCAAACCGTACCCGGGGCGCCGGCCTGAGGTAAAGGTATATGCAATGTTGCCGCCATTGACTCCGACCAGGTCACCGATATAGCTGTAGCCGTTGGCTGCACCTGTCGCGTAGGACTGCGTGACCGAACCTGCATTAAAGCCGACCAGGCCGCCGACATTGAAATTGCCGACGACCGTGCCGGTCGCATAGGATGTCGAGACCGAGCCTCGGTTGTAGCCAACCAGACCGCCAGCATTGTCGCTGCCGCCGTTAACCGCGTTGGTGGCAAAGGACGATGTGACCGAACCTGCGCTGTAGCCGACCAAACCGCCGACATCGCTGCCACCATAAACCGACCCGCCGACCAAACCGACGCGCGTTATCCGCGACCCCGTGCCCGCATAGCCGAATAGGCCAGCATAATTGGCGGCGGCTGCTTTTAGATTGTAAATCGTGTGATTTTGTCCATCGAAGTAACCGTTAAAGCCATTGGAATTGTTCAACACGTTGCCATTGCGATCGACGCCGATCGGCACGAAGCCTGCACCGGCATTCCAGTTCGTGGTTGCGGAGGCGTCTATGTTGTTGGCGAGCCGCCAAGAGGCGTTGAGAGAGGTACTCGACGAACCGATACCCTGCAGGCCATAGACATCCGCGACCGTATAGGGTGTGGCGCTTGAGCCGTCGCCGCCGGTGACACGCAGGAAGGACGCACCGCCGGTGATGCGGAAGTCCCTGGCCAACAAGGCGGGCAGTGCAGCGCTGTTCTGCAGCCAGCTGCCCGAAGCCAGCACGAATGTGTTGACATTGACCGCCGCCGACGCGGAAATCACGCCACCGGATGCGAGCGTCAGCCCACCCGGAGCGGCGGTGATCGCACTGTTGATGTTGATGTCAGAAGCCGCCGCGAGTGTCAGCGTCGTTGGTGCATTCCAGGCGACTGGCGCAGCAACGGTGATCGTGCCGGCCTGCGATCCGGCACTGCCAAAACCACCCGTCGTCACTGTGACATTGGCGGTTGCAAGTGCGTTGGTGAGTGTGTTGACGTTGATGACGCTGTCATTGCCTGACGCCGTGAAGCCCGACGAGTTGCTGTCCGTCGCCGTCGAAATCGTCACATTGTAGGGATCGAGCAGCAGATTGCCGAAGGAGCCATGCGCCGCCGTCAGGTCGGTGAGGCCGGTGTAGATCAGTTTTGCCTTGCCCGAGACCTCGACCTCGCCGCCATTGCCGGAGACCGCTCCGCCCTTCGCCGTGATCGTGCCGGCAAAGCGCGTCAGATCATCCGACCACAACACGACATTGCCGCCATGACCCGTCGTGACCGCATCGGCATTGATGACGGTGTTGGCATCGACATCAAGCGTCCCGGCATGCTGCAGTGGCCCCTTGCCCTGACGGTTGCCGCCGATGTTGACCGTGCCGCCGCCCACCTTGCCCGAGGCATTGATCTTCGCATTGGCAAGCGTGATCTTGCGGCCGGTCACCTCAACCTTGCCGCCGGAACCGCGCCTGCTGCTGGCATCCACCTTGCCTGAGATCGCCACCTCGCCATCGCCGCCCGACAGCACGATATCGCCGCTTCTGCCCGAGACGCCCCTCGCCTCGATCGTCCCCGACATGTTGACCGCCTGCCGCGCCATGTCTTTGGCCGCCGCCGCGGTGAGCTGCACCGTCCCGCCCCTGGCCGAGATCTTGCCGCTGTTGTCGACCAGCGCCTGTTTGCCTTGAGCCTTGGTCGGCACCGCCACCTGCAGGAAACCGTCTCCCGACAGATCAAGTGTCGCCCGTTCGCCCGATCCGAGCGCCGCCTTGCCCATCGGCACGGTGATGACACCGGAATTGGCCACCGTGCCGCCGATCAGCGCCATATAGCCGCCGCGGTTGATCGTGATCGTGCCGGCATTGGTGACATCCTTCGACGCGCCATTGCCGGTAAACGTCCGCTCGCCGGTCATGAAGTCGTCATCGGATATGCCGAGCGTCGAGGCGACGAAGGCGCCAGCCTTTACCGTGCCGGAATTGGTAATGGCAATGCCGTTCGGGTTGATCAGATAGACCTGGCCATTGGCATTGATCTGGCCTGCTATGGTCGAGGTCGTCTGACCGGTCACCCGGTTGAGGATGGCTGCATTGGCATCGGGCTGGACGAAGGTGACGCGGTTGCCCTTACCGACATCGAAATTCTGCCAGTTGACGACGGCGCTGCCGCTCGTCTGGTTGATGGTCAGAGACCCGGCCGATGGCGACCCGATCGTCGCACTGCCCGCCGCCACCTGACCACCCGAAGGCAGCGACTGCGCCAATGCAGCCGTGCCCAGAAGCACCGCCGTCGAATGCACCAGCGCAGTCGAGGCGAGCAGTGCCACCAGACGGGTCCTGTGCGAGAGCGTCATGTGGGTCATTTGTTTCGTCATTGCCATTGCCTTCAGCAGGAGGGGCCGGCAACCAAAGCCGCAAGCCACTCCCTTCCATCGTCCATTCGTACGTCATGCCAAGAACGATGGCTCGGCGGACCACGCCAAGACAATCGATCTCACATTCCTGTTGTCGACGACGTTAGGAACGTTCTGCGAAAGGGCCAACATCCATTTTTGACATGCGATTGGAATTGGATGTTCGAGACGCTGGCGAGGGCCTGAAATCGACGGGCACGCGGGGACGATTCGCTCGGCCGATGGCGAAGACCTATCCCCCTCGGAAGAGCCCATTCCGCCGCTAACGCGGCGGCGCCAAGTTCGCTGGCATCTCTTCGCTCTTGATGGGAATCAAACCGACGACCCCAAGGGTTGCCACAGCATGGTGAGGGCAGCTTCCACTTCGAAGCTAGACACGACATCTTCCCCGTCGGCTAGCTAAGGTCGACGGTCGGAAAAGATTTTACCAATTCGTCGATGGCTTTCATCTGGCTCAAAAAGGCGGAGACCTTATCCAGTGCCAACGCGCTCGGCCCATCACATAAGGCGTGATCGGGGTCAGGATGCGCTTCCAGGAATATGCCTGCCAATCCCAGGGCCAGGCCGGAACGAGCCAGTTCAAAGACCTGCTTTCGGCGACCGCCCGAACTCTTTGCGCTGGGATCGCGCATCTGCAGCGAATGGGTCACATCAAAGATGATCGGCGCGTTGCGGCTCACCTCCTTCATGACGCTAAATCCGAGCATATCGACCACGAGGTTGTCGTAACCGAAGCAACTCCCGCGCTCGCAGATGATTGCCCTGTCGTTTCCGAAATCCGCGAGTTTATCGATGACGTTTCCGATCTGTCGCGGGCTCATGAACTGCGGCTTCTTCACGTTGACGACTTTCCCAGTCTTGGCGAGGGCCTCGATCAGGTCGGTTTGCCGGGCGAGAAATGCAGGGAGCTGTAAGATATCGCATACTTGCGCGGCCACGGCTGCCTGATCGGGAAGATGAATATCCGTCAGGATCGGAACATCGAAGGTGTCTCGGACCTCCTGAAGGATTTTCATGCCCTCGTCGATGCCTGGGCCACGAAACGATTGGTTCGATGAGCGATTGGCCTTGTCGAAAGAGGCTTTGAAGACGTACGGGATCCGATGGCGATCCGTTTCCCGTTTCATTTCTTCCGCGACTTGCATGGCCAGATCGCGGCTTTCCAGGACGTTGACGCCACCGATAAAGACCATCGGTGTCGAGTTCGAGATTTCCATGCTTCCAAGTGAGATTGTGCTCACAATGTTTCCCCTGTTGCGGCCGATATGCCATCATGGCTGGCCCAAACCTATCAATTGGGCGTGACAAGACGATCAGCGACCTAGATCGCCATCTTTGACCTGGAGCTACGCATAGTTTATTCGCCGCTGCAATCCGAGCCGGTCACCACTGGGTCATATTGGGTTGTCGCGACATGACGCCTGCTTCCCTCATTGCGCCAATCTGCGAATTGCCTGCGGCGGTTGGCCGAAGGCGCGCACGAAAGCGCGGCGCATGCGTTCACGATCTGAAAAGCCGGTTTCCCGGGCGACGACATCGATCGGATGGCGGCCCTGTTCCATCATCAGACGAGCAGCTTCCAGGCGCAGGTTTTCGACAGCTTTGGCCGGCGACTGGCCCGTCTCTGCTCGGAATGCCCGGCTGAACTGGCGTGGACTAAGGTGCGCCACATCCGCAAGTTCTTCCACCGACAAAGTCGATTTGAGATTGCTGCGCGCATGGGCAAGCGCACTTTGAATGCGGTCGGATTTCGGCTCCAGTTCCAGCAGCGTCGAAAACTGCGACTGCCCGCCGGCGCGTCGGTGATAGACGACGAGCTTGCGTGCCACGGCTCGGGCGATCTCCAGCCCATGATCCTTCTCGACCATAGCCAGTGCAAGGTCGACGCCGGCCGTCATGCCTGCTGACGTCCAGACGGAACCATCGATGATGTAGATGCGGTCCTCCTCGGTTTTGATCGAGGGATAGCGGCCGCGCAACTCCCGGGCGAGATACCAATGTGTCGTAGCACGGCGACCGTCGAGGACACCCGCTTCGGCAAGAAAGAAGGCGCCTGTGCAGATCGAGGCGAGACGACGGGTTGCCGGAAGAGCGGCGCGGATGAAGTCCGCCTCGCCTTTGGTCGGCAGCTTGATGTCAGGAGCCCCCGCAACGATCAACGTGTCGAAATCGGGCGTCCCAAGCATTTCCGTATCGATGACCATCCCCAGCGAATTGGCAACCGGGCCACCGGTCTCCGAGACGAAATGAATGTCGTAGACCTTCTCGTCAAGCTCGAGATTGGTAAACTCGAAGGCTGAGGCGGCCGCCAGGCTCATGATCTGGAAACCGGGAAAGAGCAGGAAGGCAACTTGTTGCATCGTGGCGGATCCTTGAAAGGACGTGTCCTAAAAGGTGGTATATTCGACATTCAGGTCGTCGGCAAGCGGGTGTAAAACGCTCTCCAGGCACAAGGCATCGGGCTGGTGTGCAAACGGAGAAGCAAAATGGCACAGGAACACAAGGGTACGGCGCTGATAACAGGGGCATCGTCGGGCATAGGGGCGATCTACGCGCAGCGGCTGGCAAAACAGGGCTATGACCTTGTTCTCGTCGCTCGCAACGGCGAACGGTTGAGGGCACTGGCAAGCCAGCTCACCCATGAAACAGGACGTAGCGTCGAAACCCTGTCCGCGGATCTCGGCAGCAAGATTGATCTTGCCAGGGTCGAGAAGGTGCTGAAGGAAGACCAGAGCATCACCATGCTGGTCAACAATGCAGGCTTTGGCGGGACCGCACCGCTGCTGGCATCGGACGTCAACAAGATGCAGGAGATGATCGATCTCAACGTGACGGCGGTGATGCGGCTTGCCTATGCCGCCGTCCCTGGATTCGTTGCCCGTGGCGTTGGAACCATCGTCAACATCGCCTCGATCGTGGCGATTGCACCGGAACTTCTGAACGGTGTCTACGGAGGCACGAAGGCTTTTGTTCTCGCCTTCAGCCAGTCGCTGAAGCACGAACTTGCCGACACCAACATCCGCGTTCAGGTGGTGCTGCCGGGGGCAACGGCGACGGAATTCTGGGGGATTGCGGGCACACCCGTCGAGCATCTGCCGGGAGAAATCGTCATGTCGGCGGAAAGCATGGTCGACGCTTCGCTTGCCGGTCTTGCCGAAGGAGAATTCGCCACCATCCCGGCGCTTGAGGATGGCGGACTGCTTGGGGCTTATGAAGAAGCCCGCCAGGCGCTGATGCCGAATCTATCGCGTTCAGTGCCGGCTCGGCGCTACAACGTCGCTTGAGGCCGACCGACGAAGCAAAATAGTGCCGTGAAAGCTGGATAGCTCGGGCTTGGTCACACGACCGGCTCGAGCGCATTCGCGTCTACTGGAGCAGCTTTACCACCTGTGCCTTTGCAGGCGTGGGGCTGTCATGACGGGCAGAGGCAATACCGGTGATAACCGCAATGGCTGCAACGACCACGTAAATCATGGTCCCTTTCGGCTTCCGGTCCGCTATGCAATGCCTTGTCGACTCTAGCGAGCGCGAATGTTCAGACATTTTGATCCTTTGGCGTTCAAAGCGGTGTGTGTAGCCGATCAGCCGCTCCTAAAGAATGTCCAGAATCGCGCATCTCCCTTGCAAAAGGCGAATACCGGCGAATTTGAGGCCAACCTTCCCTCGCCTGTCGCCTCCCGCCAATCGCCGGCCGCAAGGGGTTGGGCAAACGCATGCGCCGGCGCGAGCCGGATTGCCCTGCAACTCGGATCGGCGGAGCGGATGTCAGGATGATAAGATCTGGTGTTTACACGGGCATAGTCGTCCCGTACGGAACGCTGCAAGTATCTGGTTTGGGATTAGACAATCATGTTGATCAAGCAAAGCGACTATCATCGGATCTACAAGGTCATCAATAGCCTGCTGATCAACGAGAGCGCCGGGCCGGGTATCGCCTCCATGTATTTCAGCACTTTCGGCGCTTTCATCCTCGAGCATCACTATAAGCTGAAAGCCAAGCCCAAAGGTGGGCTTGCCGCCTATAATCTTGATGGAAAGCGCATTCTCTTCGCCGATCATCGGGAAGACGGATATGTTTCCGGTGCGGGAGAGAATTTCCATTGCTGGATCGAAGCGGATGGCTGGGCACTCGATTTCATGGCACCGGCATTCTGCGACAATGCTAGTGATCTGCAACTGCCTTCCAGGATGTTCCAGCGCCCATTGTCATCGATGGCTCCGTCGATCAACGATCTGACGAAATCCGGCGATTTCTTCTATCAATCCGAACCTGACGCCATGAGCCGCCGGTTCGCCGATTGGCGAAAGAATCCCATGATCGGGGACCTTGCGACCGTTGCCACCAACTGGTTCCGCAAATCTCCCAAGCAAATGCAGTCGTCGATCGCCGCCCGCGATCCGTATGGAAACAGCAAGACGATACCCCTCATCGGCAAGTCTCTCGTCGGGGCATGGTGAGACCTTAGACGTCGCCGTCGTCGCGCAGCAATCCTGCCTGCCCTGAGGATCGGCACCGCCCCTCCCCGCATTGACCGTGCCGAGGCTCGGAAACAACGTATTTATGATGCCACGGGCAACTCGAAGCTGCGCTTCAGGGTTTCCATCGGCACATCGGTCTTGACGTTCAGCACGCTGGGGATACGGGTCAGGTGATCCGCCTGGAAACGCCAGTAACTGTGAAGATCTGTCGTGACGATGCGCAGGATGGCGTCGCACTCCCCGGTCGTCAGGTAGCATTCCATGACTTCGGGGAAGCGTCTGACGGCTTCGGCAAATTGCAGCGTCACCTGAGCATCCTGCGTCTTGAACCAGACGCGGGCAAACACCGTGAGCCCGGCCCCCACCTTGGCAGGATCCAGGATTGCGACATAACGATCAATGATGCCCGCCTCCTCCAGCAACCGCACGCGTCGCAGACAGGGCGATGGCGAGAGCCCGACCTCTCTTGCCAAATCGACATTGGAAATGCGTCCGTCGCGCTGAAGCACCTTGAGGATGCGCCGGTCAATCTCGTCCAAGGTCATTGACATAATATATCCTTTGTCTCTCAAAGATTGGCATAAACTGCTAATTTATGCCGCTGAAGTGAATTCTTTGCAAGCTCATTGCGCTCGGATTGGCCTATCGTTTCGTCGGTTCAATCTGGAGACGAAGGTGATGACGAAAAAGATTGGGAAAGTCGTGCTGTCCTATTCGGGCGGCCTGGACACGTCCATCATTCTCAAATGGCTGCAGGAGACATATCGATGCGAGGTCGTGACCTTCACGGCCGACCTTGGCCAGGACGAGGAGCTGGAACCGGCGCGCGAAAAGGCCGAGACGCTCGGCGTGAAGGACATCCGCATTGTCGACGTCCGTGAGGAATTCGTGCGGGATTTCGTCTTTCCGATGTTCCGGGCCAATGCGCTCTACGAGGGACAATATCTGCTTGGCTCATCCATTGCCCGCCCGCTGATCGCCAAGCATCTCGTGAGCATAGCAAGGGAGGTTGGCGCGGATGCCATTGCCCATGGTGCCACCGGCAAGGGAAACGATCAGGTCCGCTTCGAACTCGCGGCCAATGCGCTCGATCCAACGATCGAGATCATCGCACCCTGGCGGCAATGGAATATTCAATCGCGCACCCAATTGATCGATTACGCCGAAAAACATCAGATCGCGATCCCAAGGGACAAACGCGGAGAGGCTCCCTTCTCGACCGATGCCAATCTTCTGCATACCTCGACTGAAGGAAAGGTGCTGGAGGACCCGTCTAAAGTTGCGCCTCCCCATGTCTACCAGCGGACAGTCGACCCACTGCATGCGCCGAATGAGCCGGAAACCATCACCATCGGCTTCGAGAGAGGTGACGCCGTCTCCTTAAACGGCATTGCTCTGACACCTGCAGCGCTTTTGAGCGAACTCAACAGATCGGGCGGCAGGCACGGGATTGGAAGGGTCGATCTGGTGGAGAACCGATTTGTCGGGATGAAATCGCGCGGGATCTACGAGACGCCGGGCGGTACGATCCTGCTTGCCGCCCATCGCGGCATTGAATCGATCACGCTCGATCGCGCCGCTGCGCATTTGAAGGACGAGATCATGCCGCGCTACGCAGCACTGATCTATAACGGCTTTTGGTTTTCTCCGGAGCGGGAGATGCTGCAGGCGCTGATCGACCAGAGCCAAACCTATGTCGGCGGCGAGGTGACGCTCCGGCTCTACAAGGGCTCCGTAAGCGTCGTCGCCCGGACGTCGCCCTACTCGCTCTATTCGATGGACCTCGTGACCTTCGAGGAAGGTTCCGGCGCCTATGACCATCATGATGCCGAGGGCTTCATCCGGCTGAACGGCCTGCGCCTCAAGAGCTGGGCAAGCCGCAACGCTCAGACGGTCTCTCATCGATAAGGGGGCGCGAAGGCGATTTCCCTATTATCGGAGGAAGCCAACGGCACATGGACTGCGATACCGCCCGGACTAAGGGGCGGTATCCGGGACGGCGCGATAGACCGCAATTTCGTCGGATCGGATCTTTTCCTTCACGGTGTAGGTTGATCCCGCCTGGATATTGATCGCCCACATCCTATCCGCTTTGGCGGCGTTGGCGTTGAAACCCGAATTGGGGACCGATTGAAAACTTTTATAGCGATAGAGCTTGTACGAGAGCCCCGGCTTCAGCCCCGAAACGGTGACCGTTAACGTCAGATCCTCGGCTGGCGGTCGCGTATTCGATCCCTCGCGCATCGCCGGCTTCTCGAACTTTCGATCGGTGGAGAGACGAACCGGCAGCGTCTTGCCGTCATGGTCGATGATCCCGGTGATCGCCACGCCGTAATTCTTGCCTGCACGCGGCAGGGAATAGATCGGGTGGGATTTCGAATTCGCCTCCTGGCGGTTCGCCTGGAAGGCACCTGAAGCATAGCGATAGACATAGGCCGGCTGGCCTGTCGGAGACCAAAGGCCGTTGTCGCTAAGAGTGATGACATCATCGGCGTCATAGACCGAAGGCTTGCTCAAGGGATGCTTCGATGAGACGCCGGTAACCTGCACGATATGGTCGTATTCGGCATCTCCCGCATTCTCGTCGTTGGATCCGTCGAAGGAGTGACGGTTTTCAAAGACGCTGATGATGACCGGATAGCCCAGCGCGACATTTTCTTTGACCCAGGCCAGGAAATTGTTCGGGTTCGCCGTCGAGGCGCTTTTCCATTGGATGGCATTCAAATGCATTTGCGATGCGGCATAGGCGTCGTTTACGCCAAGCAGCAGCTGGCTGCCTTCCTTGGACTGGTCGGTCTTCTTGCTTGCAATGGCGCGCGCATCATATTGGGAGACATATTGGCCATAATAGAGGCCGGCGCTTATCAGGGAGACCTCGCCGCAATAGCCGAAATTCGCCGTCCATTGCAGCCGCGGCGGAATATCGTTGGCCTTGTGATGCGTCTCGGCCGAGCTCTCCGGGGCCTTATCGCCACCGCTTGCGGCGCGGACGCTTGAAAGCGGTGTGCATACCACCACGGCGCAGCTGAGGAGCAAGGCACCAAGGCGAGCCGTGACATCGGTAGGGCACCGACGAGACGACGTGGATGGTGCGGCCCGCGCATGCCTGGATGGGCTGCACCTGTGTCTGCTGGAATCAAACATATTATGTCCTCTCGAAGTCATGTCCTGCTCAGGATCGTTCGGGATTGCGGCGATCATTCAGCTGCGTGACGAAGTATTGTGCGCTTCCCCGGCGACAGGTGTGCCGTCCCTCCCCTGTCCCATGGGGACCTCCAGAACTTCCGGGTCAATGCTTCGGCGTCGATTCCTGGTGTTGAGGTTCGAGGTCACGCGTCAGCCGATCAAGGAGGCGCACCCCCCAGCCGGTGCCCCAACTCGGGCTTATGGCGCTCTTTGGCAGATCGTAGGCCGGCCCGGCAATGTCGAGATGAACCCAGGGCACGCCATTGACGAAGCGCTGGATGAAGTTCGCCGCCGTGCAGGCACCGCCGGAGGGAGAGTCGATATTGCGGACATCGGCAATCTTGGAATCCATTTCCTCGTCGAAGTTCGGTCCCATCGGCATACGCCAGACGAGTTCCCCGGTTGTCGAAGAGGCCTGCTCCAGGCGCATGGCAAGCTCGTCATTGTTGGAAAACAAGCCGGCGCGCTCGCGACCGATGCCCGTTACAATGTCGTGGGTGAGCGTCGCCAGATCGATCATGAAACGAGGGCGGAACGTTGCCTGCACGTGCCAAAGCAGATCGGCAAGAACCAGGCGACCCTCATAGTCGGTGTCGATGATTTCGATGGTCTGGCCAGACAAGGAGCGGACAATATCTCCGGGGCGCTGGGCCTTGCCTCCCGGCATGTTTTCCACGAGGCCGATGGCGCCGACGGCATTGACGGGAGCCTTGCGACGGGCAAGCCCCAGCATCAGGCCCGTCACGCAGGCGGCTCCGGCCATGTCTCCCTTCATCTCGGCCATATCGGTCGCGGACTTGATCGAAATGCCGCCGCTGTCGAAGCAGACACCCTTGCCGACAAAACCAAGCGGCGGCGCATCGGGGTCGGCGGCGCCCTGCCAACGAAGGATGGCGACATGGCTTTCTTCGCTGGAGCCCTGCCCGACGCCGAGAAGGGCGCGGAAACCCATGCGTTCGAGTTCGGCCTCTCCGAGAATTTGCACCTCGACCCCAGCTTTTTCGAGCACGTGCAGGCGTCGCGTAAACTCGGAAGGTGTCAGAACGTTTGCCGGTTCGTTGATGAGCGAACGTGCGAGCTCCACGCCTTCGGCAATCGCGGCTTCGCGCGCATGGGCTACTTGCGCCTCTTCCGGTGAGGAGGTCATGATCAAGACATGTCGCTCGGCGGGGAGCTGCGGTTCGGGCCTGCGGGTCCGGTAGGCGTTGAAGCGATAGCTTGCAAGGCGAAAGCCGAGCGCCAGTTCTGCGGTGGCTTGCGGGGAAAGCTCGGCATCTCCCGGGAGATCTCCGGCGATGACGATCTTTGCCGCATAGCCTGCAGCCGCCGCCGCCCGGCCACCGAGATCGATGGGAGCGGCGCGACCGGTTCCCATGCCCACGAAGACAATGCGGCGATGGCCCGCAAACAGGGTCATGGTGTCGTCGGGCTTGCCGCGAAAGCCGGCGTCGGACGCGGCCCGTGGAAACAGCTGCCAATCCAGAGTGGCAAGCAGTTCCGCAGTGCGGGCACCAACCTTCAGATCTTCGCCGGCGAAGGCGACAACGGTCGCATCGTCGGGCTGCTTTGCGAGATCGGATGACGAGAGGGGCGAAAAGGAGAAACTGAGCGATTCGGACATGATGCCTAACAATGGTTGGATTTATAACTGGCGAGCCGAGGCCTGACCTATGAGCGAAACGGAAAGTGGCAGGCGACCTGCCGACCATCGACCAGCGTTGTCAGTGTCGGGCGTTCGGTCCTGCAACGCGCCTGCACCGCTGGACAACGCGGGTGAAATCGACAGCCGGATGGTGGGTTGGCGGGGCTTGGTATCTCGCCTTTGAGCAGGATGCGCTCGCGTTTCCTCGCGCCTCCGATGCGGGGGACGGGGATGGCTGACAACAAGGCCTGGGTGTAGGGATGGGCCGGCCTGTGAAACAGAAGATCGGTCGGGCCGATCTCCACGATCGAACCGAGATACATCACTGCCGTGCGATCCGAGACCTGGCGCACGACGCTCAGATCATGAGCGATGAAGAGGATGGTCAGTTGCAGCCGCTTTCGAAGATCGGCAAAAAGATTGACGATCTGTGCCTGCACCGAGACGTCGAGGGCGGAGACGGGTTCGTCGGCGATGATCAGCTTCGGCTCCAGCGCCAGCGCTCTTGCTATGCCGATGCGCTGGCGCTGGCCGCCTGAAAACTCGTGCGGATAGCGATCGAGAAACGAGACGGGCAGGCTGACAATGTCCATGAGTTCCCGCAGGCGCTCGGCAATCCCGGCTCGATCGGCAATCTTGTGCACCCGCAAGGGCTCGGCCAGCAGATCGCCGACACGCCGGCGCGGATTGAGCGAGGCGGCAGGATCCTGGAAAATCATCTGCATATGTTGCCGGTAAGGGCGCAACTGCCGCATCGATAGCGGCGCGATATCGGTTCCCTCAAGCAGGACCCGGCCGGAACTCACCTCGTAAAGACGAACAAGGCAGCGCCCGAGGGTCGACTTGCCGCAACCGGATTCTCCGACCAGGCCCAGGGTTTCTCCGGGAAAGACGTCGAAGGAAACCGCGTCGACCGCATGAATGGGCTGTCCGCTGCCGGGAATGAAGGTCCTCCCGACGACAAAGGTCTTGGAAAGACGGTCGACGCTGAGAAGCGGGGCGGCTCCTTGGAACGATGAAGGGGCATAGGTGGCCGTCATGCTGGCAGGTCCATATTGCTGGAAATCCGGGATCTCGCGGCCGGCCGACCGGCTGCGTCGACGAAGCACAGTGCTTCGCGGCCGCTTCCGATCTGCCGGGGTGGCAACTCGGCGCAGGCCGGCAACCGTGCGCGGCAACGCGGGCCGAAGACGCAGCCGGGCGGCCGCCTGTCGGGTTGCGGTGGCGAGCCGGGTATGGAGATGAGCCGCTCCGGACGTGGACCGTCCAGTGGCGGAATGGAATCGAGCAGACCCCAGGTGTAGGGATGCCAGGCATCGTCGAAGATCGCGTCGCATGGACCCTGCTCGACGATACGTCCCGAATACATCACGAGGACGCGATCGGCCATTTCGGCGACAACGCCCATGTCATGCGTGATGAGGACGATCGACGATCCGAAATCGCGCCTCAGGCGCCGCAGCAGATCGAGAACCTGCGCCTGGACGGTTACGTCAAGCGCCGTGGTCGGCTCGTCGGCAATCAGCAGCGACGGATTGCAAGACAGCGCCATGGCGATGACGGCGCGCTGTCGCATCCCGCCGGACAGCTGGTGCGGGTAGCGCTCGGCCGCCATGCGCGGATTGGCGATGCCGACCTCACCCAATAGCTCGACGGCTCGGCTCCAGGCTGCCCGGCTGGATATGTCGGTATGGGCGCGTATCTGCTCGGCGATCTGCCAGCCAATGGTATGGACCGGCGTCATTGCCGTCATCGGATCCTGGGAGATGAGCGCAATCTGCCGCCCGCGAATGTCCTGCAGCGCTTTTTGTGAGGCGCGCAGAATATCCTGCCCCTTGAACAGGGCGGAGCCCCCAACCCTGGAGGAAAGCGGATCGAGCAGTCCGAGCATGCTGAGAAGAGCGACCGATTTGCCCGAACCGGACTCGCCGACGATGCACAAGGTTTCGTCCTCGTTCACCTGGAAGGACAGATCGTCGATCACACCGATCGCGCCATTGCGGCTTGCAAAGGAGACAGACAACCCGCGGACGTCGAGAAGAGGTGCTGTCATATCATTGACTCCTCATGCGGGGATCGAGCGCGACATAGGCCATGTCAACGATTGCGTTGGCCACCACCACGAAGAACGAGGCGTACATGACGCTCGCCATGATGACCGGGAGGTCGAGGCTCTGCAGGGAATCATAGGTCAGCTTGCCGACGCCGTTCAGTCCGAAGAGAACTTCGGTCATCAGCGCGCCACCACCGACAAGTGCACCGAAATCAAGCCCGAACATGGTGATGAAAGGGACGAGAGACATGCGCAAGGCGTGCCGCAGCAGGACGCGCGTTTCCGACAGACCCTTTGCCCGAGCCGTGCGGATAAAGTCTTCCTGATAGATTTCGACGATATTGGCACGCAATACGCGACCATAGATCCCGATGAACCCCAGCGCCAAGGTCAGCCAAGGCAGTAGCAACGCCTTGAACCAGCCGATCGGGTCCTCGTGCAATGGAACATAGCCAAGAGGCGGCACCCAGGAGAACAGGATCGTATCGTGCAATCTGTTCTGCGAGAGAAGATTGGTCATCTCGCCCAGCCAGAAGACGGGAATGGCCACACCCGTCAGCGACAGGATCATCAAAAGCCTGTCGACGACGCCATGCCGACAAGCCGCCGCGACAATGCCGACGGCAAGGCCACCGACGACCCAGAAGAATGCCGCGCCAAAGACGAGCGAGAGGGTCACGGGCGTGGCTTCGACAATGGCCGGCACCACTTTCAAGCCGCGATTGACGAAGGATACAAGGTCCTGCGTGACGAAGAGCTTTTTCATCATCACCACGTATTGCACCGGCAATGGTTGATCGAGGCCGAAATCATGACGCACGGCAACCAGCGTTTCCGGGGCAGCATTCTTGCCGGCGATACGGGCAGCTGGATCCGAGCCCGGTGTTGCAAAGAAGATGAGGAAGACAAGCACGCTGATGCCGAACATCACGAACAACATCTGCACGAGGCGCTGGAAGAGAACGATCAACATTGCCGCCTCACGGTCTAAGCTTTGCGCGGGGATCAAAGGCATCGCGCACGCCGTCGCCGAGAATGTTGAGCGCGACGATGGTGACGATGATGACGAGACCAGGGGCGGTCGATACCCATGGCCTGCTGTAAAGCAGGCTTTGCCCGTCGCGAATGATCGTGCCCCAGCTGGCGCCGGGCGGTTGGACGCCGAGGGAGAGGAACGACAATGCCGTTTCGGTGGCGATGTTCAGTGCCATCATCAGCGGCACGAAGACGATGAGCGTGGTCAAGACATTCGGCAGGACGTCCCGGATCAGGATCCGCAAGGGCGGCACTCCGAGACCAATGGCGGCCATGACGAACTCGCTCCGGCGCAAGGCGAGAACCTGCCCTCTGATCGGCCGGGCGACGTAGGGCACATAGATGATGCCGATGATGACGATCGGGATCACGAGGCTTCCGGAATCGATCGTGACGGGCCCGATCTCGATATGGGCGGTGAGCAGAACGATCGAGAGGCAGATCGCGAGAAGATAGATCGGAAAAGCCCAGAGAATATCGAGGACGCGCGACAGGAGCTGATCGATCCAGCCGCCGAAGAAACCGGCGCAGATGCCGACGACTGCCGCCAAGACTAAGGTGATCGCGGTAGACACGCTGCCGATGAACAAGGTGGCGCGCCCGCCATAGAGCAGCCTTGCCATCACATCCCGCCCCTGTTCGTCGGCGCCGAGGAAATAGGCATTGAAGCGCCATGTCGGGCCGATCGGCACGACGCCGATCCCCAGGCCCTCGGTCGATGGTGCGAGCACCGGCACGCTCTCGCCATCCAGCGTAATCTCGGCTTCGAGATTGGAATTGAAGGGATCTACGCCGGCAATATGCTCGGCATAGATGGGGGCAAGCAGCGATGCCAGGATGATGACGAGCAGAACGAGCGTCGCCATCATCGCCGAGCGATCGCGCCAAAGCTTGGCTAAGGCCTGCATCCATGGGCCAGCCGCCGGCGAAGCCATCTGCTCGTTATGCTCGGCCGTGTTCGCCAGCGCCGATGGAGAGGTGGCATTCTCCATCGGCGCCATCGACACGGGACGATCCGACGGTTGATGATCGGAACTTAGTATGCCCGGTTCCGTCATCACCCTAGTGCACCCAGGCCAGCGTGTAGGCCCAGGCATTGGAGGCCGTGGAATATTTGAAATTGCCTATGCGCTTGGAAACCAGCGTCACCTGCTTTGGATTGAACAGCGGGATCATCGGCGCTTGCTTCATCGCGTCCTGATCGATCGTCGCCCAAAGCTTGGCGGCGGCGGCCGGGTCCGTGATCCCGAGCGTCATGGCTTTTTCCATCTGGCTCTGGAGTGTCTGGTCGCAGAAGCCCGATATGTTTGGCGAGGAGTCCGACCCCTTTCGAAACGAACCGCATCCAAGCAACACGTTCAGGAAGTCGCTGGCAGCGGGGTAATCCCCGTACCATTGCGTCACCGACAGCTGGACCTTGTTGTTGGAATTCTGGATATAGCCGAAGTGAATATTGGCCGATATCGATTTGACGCTGGCGTTGTAGCCGATCTTGTTCAGAACGCTCTGCAGGTATGAGCCGATGTTGCGGGAGATTTCGCCGTCATCGATGACGATCGTAACGGGCTGCCCCGCCGTGCCGGACTCGCCGACGAGCTGCTTTGCCTTCTCGATGTCCGGCGCCGACCATGTGGCTCCGGGCGACTTGGTGTAGAGGCAGAATGAATTATAGCCTTGCAGGCCCGGCGGCAAAACCTGGCAGGTGGGAGTCGCGAGATTGCGGCCCCCGAAGAAATTGACCATGGCCTTCAGGTCGACGGCATAGGACAGAGCCTGGCGCGCCTTGAGATTGTCGAACGGCGGCAGATTGACGTTGAGCGGCAGGTACCAGAAGGCGAGCTGCGGATCGAGGTGAACCTGGTTTGGGTATTTCGTGCCAAGCTCGGCCAGACGCGTGGTTGGCGGCTGATCGAACATGCTGTCTGCCTGGCCATTGAGGACCGCATTGACCTGGGCGTCCTCGGTCAGGCCGAAATCGAGCTCGAACTGGTCGACATAGCCATCCGGCTGAGCGTCGGCGCTCCATTCCTTGAAATGGGGATTGCGTGCCCAGACGAGGGCCTTGTTCGGATCATAGCTCTGGATGGCATAGGGGCCGGTGCCCGGTATGGGCTGGATACCGACATCCTGAAGGGGCGTTTCCTTCGGCAAGATCGAGGCGTGCGGCATCGACAGCTTGTCGAGGAATTCGGCGTCCGGCGCGGTGAGGTTGATGGTGATTGTCGCGTTCGACTTATCTGCGACAACACCGCCATCGAGCTTGCAATCGGCCGGTTTTTCAAGACAGGCGTCGGCGCCGACGATCCCGTTGAACCAGGTTCCGGATGTCGGGCCGGACACCTTGAAGATACGCTGGAACGAAGCCACGACATCGTCGGTGGTCAGGTCCTTGCCGTTCGAGAACTTGATGCCCTTGCGCAGCTTGAAGACATAAGTCTTGCCATCATTCTCGACGGCAGGCATGGCTTCAGCAAGATCGGGAACCACGACAAGACTGTCGGTGCCTCCGGCCTTTCGAAACGCGACGAGGCCATCATAAATGCCGGGAAAATAGTTCCAGTACTGGGGAGCATAGTTGATATGTGGATCGATTGTTCCGCCGGCCGACTTGGAGACGAGGCGCACGGTTCCTCCGCGATGCGCCTTCATCAGTTCGGCACGGCTGTCCGCAGCCAGCGATACACCGGGCAAAAGCGCCACCGTCATGAATGCAATGGTTAGTGAAGGCAGAACCTTCCTTCTTCGCGACATAAAACTCCCCTCCGCTTCCGCCTAGGTGACGGTTATTTGTGCCGTCCAGGCAAACCCCGGGGCACGGACAGGAACGCATCAAACGTTCCATTCCGCGGAGACTAGGATGGCTGCGCTTCAATGGGAAATTTATTTTGTTGCGTTTTGCGATAGATAAATTTTATCATCAGGCATGCTCAAATATGCCGAAAGCTTCTGTGTTCTGGTTGAAGAACTGCATTTCAGCAAGGCTGCGGCGCGACTTCATCTGACCCAGCCCGCCCTGTCGCATCAGATCAAGAAGTTGGAACAGGAGATCGGATGCACCCTGCTGCGACGATCGCCGCATAAGGTCATTCTCACCGAAGCCGGAACGATACTGGCGCGTGAGCTCGGAACGGCGTTGAGCCATGTCAACAGGGCGGTCCAAGAGGCACAGGATGCCGCGCGTGGCGACGCCGGCGCTCTTGCCATCGGCTATTGCGAGTTGCCGCAGGCCGGTCAGATGACGACCATTATCCGTCGTTACAAGGCACTCTATCCCGGCGTGGATGTCACCTTGCGAAATCTGCCGACCAACGATCAGGCGGTTGCACTGGCGGCCGGGTCGATCGACGTCGCCTTCCTGCATCCACCCTTGCACAGTGCCCAATTGGTCATGCGCGCCGCCGGCGAGGAACTGATCGTTGCCGCCCTTCCCGCCGACCATACGCTGGCCGAGAAGCCCGTTCTTCAATTGGCCGATCTCGTGTCGGAGCGGTTGATCGTCTGCGCCGAGGCGACCGGGGCTTTCATGTATCATTCGATCCTTGCCGCCTGCGGAAAGGCCGGCTTCCAGCCGCAGTTGCGCGAGGAAAAGAACAGCTGGCATGCCATGCTTGACCAGGCGGCTTCCGGGCTCGGCGTCGCCTTCGTACCGGAATCCCTCACCAGAAACACGCATTCCCAGCTGGTTTTTCGACACATCGAGAATTTCGACGTAAAGCTGCAGACGGCAATAGCGACAGCCGGAGAGCCAACCAGGCCGGCCGTGACGCGCTTTCTCGCAACGGCTGCCTCATGCCTGAAAGATGAGGCCCGCCGCTGACCCTGTCGGGCAGAGGAAGTGGAAGGCCGCGAGACTATTTGCGGACATTCTCCAGAGTTTGTGCACCTTCCCTTGCCGATTCGGCAGTCTCCCACGAAGCACAGAGACTGTACTTTGGTCGATAGCCGCGCGCTTTCTTTTTCCGTGTGATGTCTAGGAAGAGTTTTACAGCCTCATCCTCGCGCTCGAAGTGGTGGATCAAACATTGGCCAAAGGCGCCTATGCGCCCCCAGCGCCTTATCAGGCAAGCGTCGCCGAACAATGTTTCAGAAATCTCCAAGGCATAGAACCGGGCCATGTTCTTGGCCGGTTCCGTTCGTTCGGTATAGAGATGATAGGGCTGGCGGATCATGGCGATCAGACTCGCCGAAGCATTCCCTGTCGTCCAACGAGAGTTTTGAATCGGTTCGGGTCGATCGATTCATTCTCGTGATGAAAGCTGCTGGCGGCCGAGACGTGATGTCAAACCTGCTTGCCAAGGCGCCAATCGCTGCATCATGAAGACCGCAGGCGGTCTTCATGCAGAGCCGAGCTGATGTTTCGCAGGGATCGCCGCCGATCAATGCAGAGAGGCGCTGGCCGCGGCGCGTTCATCCTTGTCGTGCAGGGCAAAGCGATCGACCATCTCGGTACTCGCCTGATTAAAGCCAAGTAGCTGAACGTCGATACCCATGCGGCGGAATTTCATGACGACCTTGTCGAGTGCGCCGACGGCCGTGATATCCCAAAGATGCGCCTTGCTGACGTCGATGATGATCTTCCTGGCTGTCTCGGAGAAGGCGAAGGCGCCGATGAAGCTTTCGGCCGACGCAAAGAATATCTGCCCTTCCACCCGGTATGTCACGGTTCCGGCCTGCCCGTCCTCCCGCCTGTCGACGGCGAACAGTCGCGCCACTTTGCCCGCGAAGAAGATGCCGGACAGAAGTACGCCGACGATAACGCCCTTTGAAAGATCCTGCGTGACAAGGACTGTCGCCACAGTCGCCAGCATGACGATCGAGGAGGTCCCGGGGTGGCGTTTCAGGTCGATGATCGATTTCCATGAAAACGTACCGATCGACACCATGATCATCACGGCGACAAGGGCTGCAACCGGGACGATGCGCAGGACATCGTCAAGCACCAGCAGCAGCACCAGCAGGAAAGCGCCGGCGACGAAGGTGGACAGTCGACCGCGTCCGCCTGAGGTAACATTGATGACGGACTGGCCGATCATGGCACAGCCACCCATGCCGCCGAACAGTGCCGAGACGATATTGCCGGCCCCCTGCCCCATGCATTCGACGCTCTTGTTGCTCGGCGTATCCGTGAGATCGTCGACGATCTGTGCCGTCAGGAGCGATTCGAGCAGGCCGACGGCAGCAAGCGCCACGGCGTAGGGGAAGATAATCCTGAGCGTCTCGAATGTCAGCGGCACCTGCGGGAAGGCAAGTGGCGGCAGCGCCTTCGGCATTTCACCGAGATCGGCGACCGTTTCGACGTGAATACCAAAGCCGAGCACCACACAGGTGACGACAACGATCGCGACAAGCGGCGAAGGAATGGTTTTGGTGACGTAGGGAAAAAGATAGATGACGGCCAGACCGATCGCGATCAGGAGATAGGTGATCTCGGGCACGCCGATAAGCTGGGGAAGCTGTGCAACGAAGATCAGAATGGCCAGCGAATTGACGAAGCCGGTCATGACGGAGCGCGACACGAACCGCATCAGCCGGCCGAGCTTCAGCGCTCCTGCGATGATCTGCAGCACGCCCATCAGGATCGTCGCCGCAAAGAGATACTGGATGCCATGATCGCGCACCAGCGGCCCCATGAGGACGGCGGTCGACGCCGTCGCCGCCGAGATCATCGCCGGGCGGCCACCGGTCAGGGCCGTGACGCAGGCGATCGCCACCGACGCGAATAGCCCGACCTTGGGATCGACACCAGCAATGACCGAAAATCCGACGGCCTCCGGAATAAGCGCAAGCGCCACGACTATGCCCGATAATATATCGGCGCGAATGTTGGAGAACCACTCCTGGCGGTAGTTTGAGACAGATTGCATTGGAAAATGTTCACAGTTGAAGGCAACGACCGGAAGGGCCGGTCAGGAAAAAAGTTGCGTTGCTGTGTTGTCTGGCGGATAGGCGGCCAGAAGAGCCACCCGGAGTTTCACCGGGTCCTTGCGGATGCGCTTTGGTAGCGAACAAATCGATGCGGCGCAACAGGCGATGTCGATAAATGCGGCGCCGTCACCCTCATTGCCTCAATGGCGGCTTGCCGCTTCCGAGTACATCTAACCTCAGACGATTGCCCGAGGTCTCAGCGCGGCGGCGCGATGGAATCGCGGCGGATCAATCGGCACTCCATCTTCAGCCGCGCCGGCGGCTTCTTGGGTTGTGCGATCTTTTCCAGCAGTTCGGCCACGGCCCATTGCCCCATATCCTCGTGCGGCAGCTTCAGCGTGGTGAGCGGCGGCAGAATTTTTCGAGCAAGACTGTCGTCGTCGAAGCCGACAACGGAGATATCGTCGGGGATCTTCAGCCCCCGCAGTCTGATCGCATCATAGGCGCCCATGGCCACGCGATCCGAAAAACAAAACACCGCCGTCGGCGGCGATGGCAGATCGAGCAGATGCAGCATCTTCTCCCGGCCGAGATCGAGCGACCAGGCGCCCGAGGCGATCAGTTCCGCATCAACGGCGATGTCATAGGTGGTCAGCGCCTGGCGGTAGCCGCTCAAACGATCGCGGGCCGCTTCCAGTCTGTCCTTGCCCGCATCGATCATGGCGATGCGGCGATGCCCCGCCTTGATCAGCGCTTCCGTCGCGGCAAACCCGCCGGCAAGATCGCCGGGGATGATAGACGAAAACTCAGCCCGCTGTTGATGACAGTTCAAAAGTACCGTCGGATAGTTCGCAAGCTTCGAGGGCAATACAGGCGCCATCTGGGTGATCAGCGTGGCGTAGATCACGCCGGCGATCTGGCGCCGACCCAGGTAATCGAGAATGGATTCCGCGAATTCGACCTGTCCGCCCGTCACAAAGGTGAGTGCTGCAAGCCCCTGCCCTTCCGCGGCCTCGCGCACGCCCTCGATCAACGGTGCCGCGTGATGCGAGGCCATCAGATCGTCGATCAAGAGCACGATGATCCCGCCGATCGGGCCGTTGGCGGGCGTGGCCTTCCGGTAACCCAACTCCTCGGCAACCGCCAGCACACGCGTGCGCATCTCCTCCGATACGCGCTTGCCGGGCGCCTCGTTCAACACCAGTGAAACCGTTGCATGCGAGACGCCGACCTGTGCGGCGATATCGGACATTGTCGGGCGTTTCGTCGTTTTGTCGTTCACTCGGTTTCTTTCTTGGACAGTTGGCACGCACGTTAGAAAATCTGGCGGACAATGTGAAGCGGCGGCACTTGCGGGCGTTATATTTTTAAGTTACGAAACTAGTATGTAACTTAATTTGTGACCAAATCCAACTGGAAAGCTTGCGGCCCATGACCATCGCCTCTCGCCGTTTCACCGATACCCAATCCGGGCCGCGTTCGCGCCTGTCGCTGGATGGGACCTGGGACTTTCAGCTGGAGGGGCGAGAGCCCGGGACGATTGCCGTTCCGGGACCGTGGCAGGCTCAACTCACCGATCTGCGCGCCGCGGCTGGCGTCGCCACCTATTCCCGGCTGGTCGCCGTGCCGCAGGACTGGCTCGGCCGCCAGGTCATCGTGCATTTCGGCGCCGTGAACTATTTCGCCGAAGTGTCGGTCAATGGTCGCCGGCTCGGGTCACACGAGGGCGGCTATTTGCCGTTTGAATTCACCATTCCCGCCGACCTGCTGGGAGACGAATTGCGCCTGGATGTGCGCGTGACCTTGCCGAGTGCCGACGCGCAGGCATTCCCCGATTTTCCCTTCGACGAAATTCCGCATGGCAAGCAGAGCTGGTACGGCATGTTGGGCGGCATCTGGCAGTCTGTCTGGCTTGAATGCCGCTGCGAGCCGCATATCGCGCATCAGGGCATTCGCGCCGATCTCGTGACCGGCGATGTCACCGTTGACGTCGAGCTGGCAGCCGCCTTCACCGGTAGTTTGAGGGTCACGCTTTTCGACCGGAAAGGCACGGTCGCGGCATCCGCCGAGCTTGCCGTTGATGTAGGGACGCACGCGTCCATCGAGCTGAATATTGCCAAGGTCGAGGCCTGGTCGCTCGACGATCCCGCGCTTTATCGTGCCGTCGTCGAACTGCATCAGGGCAACGTGGTCATTGACGCCGCCATAGAGAATTTCGGCTTCAGAACCTTCGAAGCGAAAGACGGAAAATTCTTCCTGAATGGTCAGCCATTCTACATGCGCGGTGCGCTCGACCAGGACTACTATCCCGACGGCATCTATACGCCGCCGTCGCTGGAATTTCTGGAGGACCAGGCACGCAAGTCGAAAGAGCTTGGCCTCAATCTCCTGCGCTGCCACATCAAGGTTCCTGACCCGCGCTACTATGACGTTGCCGATCGCTTCGGTCTGCTTGTCTGGACAGAGATCCCCAATATCCAGAGTTTCACCGAGAAATCGGCGCAGCGTCTGCTCGATACGATGGAAGGCATCCTGCGTCGAGACGGCAACCACCCCTCCATCGTAATCTGGACCATCATCAACGAAGATTGGGGGACGCGTCTCGTCGAGAGCGCCGATCAACGGTCCTGGCTGCGCAACGCCTATCATTGGCTGAAGAGAAAAGATCCGACGCGGCTGGTCGTCGACAATTCCGCCTGCGTTCCGAACTTCCATGTCGTCTCCGACATTGATGATTACCATTACTATGCTTCGGTGCCGGAAATGGCACGCGAATGGGCCGACTGGGTTTCGGCCTTCGCCAAGCGGCCCGACTGGTCCTATTCGCCGAACGGCGATGCAACGCGGCGGGGCAGCGAGCCCCTCGTCGTCTCCGAATTCGGTGTCTGGGGGCTGCCCCATCCCGAAAAGCTGAAGCGGAATGGCGAGGAGCCGTTCTGGTTCATCAATGGCCTCGAATGGGACAGCGAGGGCGCGACCTATCCGCATGGCGTCGAGCAGCGCTTCCGCACCTATCAGTTCGACAAGGTCTTTCCGTCCTTCAGCGCCTTCATCGAGGATACGCAGTGGCATCAGTTCAATGCGCTGAAGTTTGAAATCGAGGAAATGCGCCGTCACGCCTCGATCCAGGGCTACGTCATCACCGAGCTCACCGACCTGCACTGGGAGGCGAACGGCCTGATGGACATGGAGCGCAATCCGCGCGCCTATCACAATCGCTTCCATGAGGTTAATAGCGACGTGGTCATTGTGCCGCGCATGCAGCGCTACGCGGTCTGGGCCGGGAATGTTGCCAGTGTCGACCTCGAAATCTCGACGGGCGGCAAGGTGCTGCCGGCGGCGGAATTAAACTGGAGCATCGACGGTGTGGCGACCGGCAAGATGGCGGTTCCCGCGCAGGATCCGACCACGGTGCATGGTCTGCCGACGCTGGCCTTGACCTTTTCGGCAGACATGGCTGGAAAGCGGATCAGCGTCCAATTCTCGCTCGCGGTCGCAGGCCAAGAAATCGCGCGCAATAGCGTCGATATCAGCGTCTACTTTCCTCGAGCCAGGCCGACGCTTTGCGTCTTCTCGGCGGAGCCGGAGATCGATCGCTATCTGAAGGATCTCGGCTACGAGCTGGTTGATGCAGACAGAGCCGATGTGAGGGTCGTATCGACGCTCAGCCAGGCCGATATCGATGCCATGGGGCACGGTGCCCACTACGTGACGCTTGCCGATGCAGCACCCCTGCCCTTTGGCAATCTGCGCAACGATCAGCCAAATTGGAACTATCCGACGGGCGGCGATCGCGGGCAGGCCATGCCTCAGATGCGCGTCACCGAACGCAACGGTACCATCTGGAAAGGCAATTGGGTGACCGGCTTTAGCTGGGTGAAACGCACCGGCGTGTTTGATCGCCTGCCCGGCGGCCCGCTCAACGATCTCTCCTTCGTCGGTGTCAATCCCAACCGCGTCATCACCGGATTCAGGCCGATCCATTTCGACGGACTGGTTCATGCCGGCACGATGGCGGGCTGGATCCACAAGCCCTCTGCGACAATCGCGGAGCGCAGGGTCGGTGCCGGTCGCATCGTGGCGACGACCTTCGGCCTGTTGCGCGAGGCTCCAGGCACCGATCCAGTCGCCGCGACCCTGCTTGATTGCATCATCGAGACTGCGGCGGGATAGGTCGCCTTAAAAATCCATAGCCGCGCGTGACCGGGAGGAGGTTTAGGTGGCCAACACAGATGCAGGTGTCAGCATCCGCAGCGTGTCCAAGAGTTTTGGCGCCGTGGATGTGCTCGACAACATCTCGCTCGGTATTGATAGCGGCGAATTCGTCGTTTTCCTGGGCGCGTCCGGCTGCGGCAAGTCTACCCTCCTGCGCATGATCGCCGGATTGGAGACGGTTTCGGGCGGCGAAGTCTGGATAGGCGGCCGCCGCGTCGACCAATTGACCCCCGGTCAGCGCGGCGTGTCGATGGTGTTTCAGTCCTACGCGCTTTATCCGCATATGACCGTGCGCGACAATCTTGGCTTCGGGCTGATCAATGTCGGCACGCCGAAAGCGGAGGTCGCGACCCGCATCAGTGCTGCGGCTAAAATGCTGGAGATGGAGCATCTCCTCGACCGCAAGCCGGCACAGCTATCCGGCGGCCAGCGGCAGCGTGTTGCGATTGGTCGGGCCATTGTGCGCGAGCCGAAAGTCTTTCTTTTCGACGAGCCGCTATCGAACCTGGATGCCGGCCTTAGGACGCGCACGCGGCTCGAACTGGCCCAATTGCATCGACGTCTTGGAACGACGATGATTTTCGTCACCCATGATCAGGTCGAGGCGATGACGCTGGCGACCCGGATCGTCCTGCTGAACAAGGGAAAGGTCGAGCAGGTCGGCACGCCCATGGATATTTATGCGCGCCCACGCACCCGCTATGTCGCGCAATTTGTCGGCTCGCCGTCGATGAACTTCCTGCCGGTCGCAAACATTGAAGCCAGTCCGATGGGAGCAATTGTCACAACCGCCTCCGGCGCAAGGCTGCAAACTGCGGTTCCAAGCGGCAATCTGCCTGATACCGGCCTGACGCTCGGTCTGCGGCCGGAAAACCTGACGGTCTCGCCGCACGGCACGATGAGCGGCACGGTCATTACTATAGAACAGATGGGCGACCGCCTGCTCGTTCACGCCAGGCTCGGCGATGGAACGCAGGTGGTTGGTGTCGATACGTCCATCAGCGCGGTACGCGCAGGTGCCGAGATCGCGTTCGACGCCGACGGATCAAAAGCCATGCTGTTTGATGGCGAGGGTCAAGGATATCACGCGGCCGCAGAGCCGCAATACACTGCATAAGGGCCACCCCTCGAAGGAGGCCTAATAGGGAACCGATCAGTCTGGAGGAGTGAAAATGCGAAATCTGTTAAAAGCATCGATCGCAGCGATAGCCGTCATGACCGCCTTTCCGGCCTTCGCAGTCGAAAATGTTGTTTGGTGGGACTTTCTGTCCGGAGGTGACGGCGTGCGGATGAAAGCGCTCATCCAGCGCTTTAACGACGAGCACAAGGACAAGATCCAGATCAAGGGAACCACTCTCGAATGGGGTGTTCCCTATTATACCAAGCTGCAGACATCGGCGGCCGTCGGCCAAGGACCTGACATCGCGACCTACCACCTGTCGCGTCTGGCGGGTGCGGTGTCCGCCAAGACCGTCTCTCCCATAGATCCGAAGGAACTCGAAGCTGTCGGGCTGAAGGATAGCGACTATCCGCCGAACGCAATCGCCGCCTCGATGGTCGACAAGGTCCGCTATGCCGTTCCCTTCGACGTGCATGGCGAGGTGCTTTACTACAACAAGAACGTGCTGAAGGAACTCGGCGCCTTGGGGCCTGACGGCAAACCCGCCGGCATCGACACGCTGGATGGCTGGCGCGCGCTGCTTGCCAAGGCCAAAACAGCCGGCAAGAACGGCGTCGTCATCGCATCGTCCAATGGCGACCTGCGCGATATCTACACGCTGTTTGGCCAACTCGGCGGCGAATTGACCGGCGATGGCAAGTTCCTGCAAGGGGACAATCTCGACAAGATGGAGAAGGCCTATAACGAGGTCGCCGATTGGGTGAAGCAAGGCTGGGCCCAACCCTATATCGATTCCGAAACCATCACGCCGACCTTCCTCGCCGGCCAATCCGCCTTCTTCCTCAACGGCAACTGGGAACTGCCGACCATGGAAACCGAGAAGGCCAAGGGCAACGGCTTCGATTATGGTATGGTCAATATCCCGGCCTGGATGGGCAAGCCCGCCAACTGGTCGGACTCGCATTCCTTCGTGATCCCCAACAATGTCGGGGTGACGATGACGCCGGAGAAGCGCGCCGCGGTCCTCGAAGTCATCCATTGGATGAATGTGAACTCACTGGAATGGGCCGCTGCCGGCCATATTCCGGCCTATCTGCCCGTCAGCACGTCCGACGCATACAAGGCGCTCAAGCCGCAGGCGGACTATGCCGCCATGGCGCTCAACGCCTTCTATATGCCGAAGACGCCGCTCACCGGTGCTGCGTCCAAGTTCGACGACGACTGGCAGAACATGGCATCCGGCCCGCTGAATGGCGAAGGAGATGTGAAGGAAACGCTTGAGAAGTTCCGCGATCACATGAACTCTCAGTGACGGTTTTCTTCGACGGTCCCGGGGCTCCTCCCTGCCCCGGGACCGCATAGCAAAATAGGTGATGGATGGCCGCAGTCAGCAACAGGAAGCAGGACAATGTGATTGCAGCACTGCTGGTCGCACCGGCGGTTATCGCATTCCTGGTGATCTTTGCCTATCCGACTTGGCGGATGGTGGCGATGAGCCTGACCAACGCGCCGCTGATCGGCCCCGGCGAATGGGTGGGTCTCGACAATTACATGCGCCAATTGTCGTCGCCGCAACTGCAAAAAGCGCTGCTGAACACACTGTATTTCATCGTTCTGACCGTCGTCCCGGGCACGCTGCTCGCGCTTGCTATCGCCATCGGCGTCAGCCGTTTGAGCGGGCGGATACAGATGCTGGTGCTGGCCTGCTTCTTTCTTCCGTCGATCCTGCCGGTCTCCGTTGTGACACAGATCTGGACCTGGATTGCAAACATGCAATATGGCGTCCTCCAGAACCTTATCGGCCTGTTTACCGGCGGTCGGCCGCTACCGGTGCTGCGCGCTCCCTCCTATTTCATGCCGTCGGTCGCTGTCGTCACCATCTGGTGGACGATCGGCTTCAACATCCTGCTTTTTCTCGCCGCGCTGCGCAGTATCTCGCCCGATCTCTATGAGGCCGCTGCACTCGACAATGCCAGCCGCTGGCGGGTGTTTTCGAAAATTACCTGGCCGCTGATCTGGCCGGTGACGGCATTGGTGCTGACGCTGCAGCTGATTGCGCAGTTCAAGATCTTTGCGCAGCCCTACCTGCTCGGCTACTTCGCCCATACGCCGGCTGATGCGCAATCCGTGGTCATGACCGTCATCTACGACCTCGCTTTCAAACAGAACAAGGGCGGAGAAGGTGCCGCGGTCGCCACCATTCTGTTCGTCATCATCCTGGTTGCCTCCGTCCTTCAATATCAGTTCCTGCGCGCGCGAGGCGAAAAATGAGCATTTCGACGATTGATCAGCAGGCAGGTCTGACACTGGCGACCAGAAGTGTTGCCTCGGGCAAATGGGTGAGCCGCGGGCTTACGGCGCTGACCCTCTTCGGGGCGCTGATCTGGTTCTTTCCCCTTTACTGGGCGATCGTAACCTCGCTCAAATCCGATACCGAAGTGGTGAGCCGAACCACGTCGCTCCTCCCCTCGGCGCCGACAATTGAGCCCTATCGCTACGTGATCGCGCATTCGAGCATCGTGCAATGGTATATCAACTCGGTTGGCACATCGGCGATCATCGCGATCGTGGTGCTGGCGATGAGCGTCTGCTGCGCCTATGCGCTCAGTCAGATTCAGTTTCCCGGAAGACGCCTGATCTATGGCGCGCTGATCGCCTCGGTGATGGTGCCGGCTGAAGCGCTCATCATCAATCATTTCGTGCTGATGAATACATTCGGTCTGATCAACAGCTGGGGCGGCATCGTGCTGCCGCAATTGGTCGTCCCATCCGTGATCATCATTCTCAAGCAGTTCTTCGATCAGATCCCCAAGGAGTTTCGCGAGGCGGCGATGCTCGACAATGCCGGGCATTTGACGACGCTTTGGAAGATCTATGTGCCGATGAACTGGGGTGTCATGACCGCTCTCGGTATCACGACCTTCATCGCGGCATGGAACAATTTCCTCTGGCCGTTCCTGGTTGCGACGTCGGATGCCACAATCACCATCCCCGTCGGCATCACCCAGGTGAAGGACGTCTTCGGCGTACGCTTCGCCAAGGACATGGCGGCTGCGGTTCTGGCCGGTCTTCCCGTCGCCATTCTTTACCTTCTCTTCCAAAGGCAGATCACCCGCGCCATCATGCTGTCAGCCGGGATCAAGGGTTAGCCGCGCAGCTCGGCAAACAATATTCGCGGGTCTTGATTTTGCAGGTCGTAATGCTGAAGGCAGGCCGAGCCACACCTCGACAAGCTGGCTTGCGGCGGGCGGTGCCGACCCATCGCCACTGTGATGAAAGCTGCCGATGGCGCTGCGCCAAGATTGGGGACTTGGCGCCGCCATCAGTGATCTATTTGTACGGTGGTTGTGCCGCCTATTGCTGTGCAGGTGCAGTTTTCTGGATCTTGTCCTGGACTTTCTTAACGAGCGCCGGATCCTTCTTTGCGGCCGTTAGAATGGCGTTGTATTCGTCCAGCGACATGTCCGGAGAGGTCTGAACAGCCTGCGCCATCTGCTTGCTTGCCTCTGCCTGAAGCTGTTGCTTGGCGGCGGGATCGGCAGTTGCGCCTATCTTGGCCGAATAGTCCTGCTTGATCTTGTCCACCTTGAGATAGGCGACAGTGAAGGCATCGATTTTTTGATCGCTGACGGGTGCGGCAGTCTTGCCGCTGCTCGTTTGCACTTGATTTGGTTGCTTGTCTTGCGCTGCCTGCTGTGCAGAAGCCGAATTGCCAATAAACATCAGGCTCAAGGCAGCGACTGCCAACGATGCAGTGGGGATATAACGATTGATCATCTCAATTCCTCTTCGATGGTGCTGGTGAAACACCTCTTTGACGGCGTAGAGCGAATGGCGGCATATCGTAGTGATGTCGCCGTCCATTAGGGTTGAGGAACGATCTGGCGACAATGCGACCGTCAAATGTTTTCTATGGGGCAATAGCACGGCGGTCCGCTGGCCGGTGGGCGGCGGCTTTGTGGCTGCCGGCAAGCTGTCCCTAAAGCGCTCTTTTCATCGCCGCATCCGGTCAACTTCTATGCGCGGTTTGTGATGCAGAAACTCGGGAAGCACTCAGCTGATGCAGCAAGCCAAGGCATGATGTTGAAAGCCACCCCAGGCTTTCAGCACTGGAGCGGCTCTCAACGGCCTGTCATTAGAGATGATCGCGCGGGATGGTTTGGTTCCATTCGCGGGTCTTGACGACCGCACCATTCTCCTTCGCGGTCAGCCTGCCGGAAATATGAAAATTCTCCGCGTCGGAGTGCATGCTGGTCGTGCTGTCGATATCGACCATCCAGCCTTCGCGTCCCATGCGATATTGCTGGGTCAGAACATAGGAGGCGGAAAGCGGATCGTCATCGCGCACGCGCAGCTCGCGCTTCAGGCTGTGGCTCAGTTCGGTGCCGATATCGTCGAAGCGCAAGACGCCTTCGCCGAAAAGACCGCCGATGCCTTCCGTCACGTAGAGCGTTTCGCCGGTCACATGGTCCTGCTCGCTCCAGCGGCGCACGCCGCCGGGATCGAGCTGGGTAATCGGCGTCGTGGGGCCATGGGCCGGGTTTTCGAACGCGACTTCATCCTTGTTGCCCGACTGCGGGCGTACGGGCAGATCGAGAGCCGAGGCGCCCGTGTCGAGCGTGAGCGTGACGCGCTTCGGCGACGGCCAGACCATCGGCCAGTAGCCGGTGGCAACAGAAAGCCGAATGCGGTGGCCTTTCTTGAAGCTGTAGCCACAATCATTGAGCTTGATCGCAATCTCATAGGTCTTGCCAGGCACCAGCATGTCGGGCCTGTCGTGGCCATGAATGTGGTTGAGGTTGAAAACCTGATAGCTGACGCGCGTCACGCGGCCATCCGGAAGGATATCGCTCAGACGCAACGACACCTGAGCGACCGGCTGGTCGACGCTGAATGTCAGCCGCGCGACCGGCGCACCGAGAATATCGAGATCTTCGGCAAGGACCGCGGTGTCGAAGTTGAGCGAACCGCCATCGTCGAGACGCTGGTCGGTCGGATGTTCGCCGACGCAGCCCGTCCCCATCCATTCGCCACCGGCCTTGCCATGGCTGTTGGGGGATGAAATCGAAAGCGGCATAGAGATTGCGCCGGCGTTGCCGAGGGAATAGTCAGCGCCGAGTGCGAAGGTTTTCGACGCAATCGATGTCGACGGCCATTGCGCCTCGCCGACCCAGCGACCGTTGGTGAAGGTGCGGGTGCCGGTCGGCTCGATCGTGTCGCAGAGATAGGCGCGCAGCTTCGGCTCGTCCATGACGCCGGTGTCCTTGCCCTTCAGCCACTGATCCCACCAGCGGACTGCCTCCTGGAGGAAACCGATTGCCGGACCCGGTACGCCGTCCTGCGGATAGATGTGGCCCCATGGTCCGATGATGCCGCGGGAGGGAACCTGCAAGCCTTCGAGAAGCCGCGATACGGCATTCGTATAGCTGTCGCTCCAGGCGCCGATGGCGAGAACCGGGCACTGGATCGCCGACCAGTCTTCGCAGATCGAGCCGTGCTTCCAATATTCGTCATAGTGCTGGTGTTCCAGCCAGAGCGCCGGGAAGAACGGCAGGCGCTCCAGGCGCTCGATCCATGCATCGCGCCATCCGGCGCCGACGATCTCAGGGTCGAGGGGCCGCGACTGGTAGGCGAGCATGATCGTACCCCACCACAGATTGTCGTTGAGCAGCAGTCCGCCCATATAGTGGATATCGTCGGTGAAACGATTGTCGGTCGAATAGGCGGTGATGATTGCCTTCAAGGCGGGCGGGCGGCATGCGGCAACCTGAAGGCCGTTGAAACCGCCCCAGCTCTTGCCCATCATGCCGACATTGCCGTCGCACCAGGCCTGTTCGGCGATCCAGGCGATGACTTCGAGCGCATCGTCCTGCTCCTGCTGGATATACTCGTCCGCCATGTGTCCGTCGGATTCGCCGGTGCCACGCATGTCGACGCGAATGGCCGCATAGCCGTTCTCGGCGAAATAGCCATGCATCGGCTCGTCGCGACCGCGCGTGCCGTCGCGCTTGCGATAGGGGATATATTCAAGCACGGCCGGCACCGGGGTCTTATCGACGCCTTCGGGCAGCCAAAGACGTGCGCCGAGGCGCGTGCCGTCCTTCATGGTGATCCACAAATGCTCTGTGACGTTTACGGTCATGGTCGGTTCCAATGAATTTGAATGCAAGATCTATGCTGCGGCATTTGGGCCGCGTCCGCCGGCTAGCCAGCGACGCGCGCTTTCAGAATATCGTCGAGCCAATCGCGGCGCAGCTCCGGAACTGATGTAATGAGCTGTTTCGTATAGGCTTCGTAAGGCGGTTCGAAAATGGCCTTCGTCGTGCCGGTCTCAACCACCTTGCCCTTCTGCATGACCATGGTGCGATCGGCGAGACGCCGCACGACACCAAGATCATGGGTAATGAAGAGATAGGAGACGCTGAGCTCGTCCTGCAGCTCGCGCAGAAGTTTCAGAATTTCCTCCGCGACCAGCGGATCGAGCGCCGAGGTGACTTCGTCGCAGATGATGAGGTCCGGCTTGGCGGCCAGCGCACGGGCAATGCAGACGCGCTGCTTCTGTCCGCCGGATAGGGCTCCGGGCAGGCGACCGGCAAAATCCGTCGGCAGCCCGATGAGGTCGAGGAGACGGGCGATCTCAGCCTTGCGTTGATCTTCCGTCATCCCGAAATAGAATTTCATCGGACGCCCGATGATTTCTCCGACCGTTTGTCGCGGGTTGAGTGCGACATCGGGGAGCTGATAGACGAGCTGAATGCGACGAAGTTCCTCGCGCGAGCGTTGCTTGTAGCTGCCGGGCAGGCGTTGACCGCCAAGGTTTATGACGCCGCTCGAATGCGGCGGCAGGCCGGCAATGATGCGGGCAAGCGTCGATTTTCCGGAACCGGATTCGCCGACGATCGCAAGTGTCTCGCCGCGGCGAACATGGCAGTTCACATCGCTCAGCACCAGCTTCTTGCCATAATAGGCCGTCGCATTCTTCACTTCGAGCAGAATGTCCCCGGTTTTCAGCTCGGCTTGCTCTCCGGCGATGCTTGCCTCGCGTTCGGCAACCAGGCGACGGGTATAGTCCTGCTTGGGCGCTTCCAATACGTCTTCGGCGGAGCCGAGTTCGACCATCTTGCCGTGACGCAGAACCATGATGCGGTCAGCGATCTGGGCGACGACAGCAAGATCGTGGGTGATGTAGAGCGCCGCCGTCCGGTAGCGCTGGATCAGGCTGCGCAGCAGAGCCAGCACCTCGATCTGCGTCGTCACATCAAGCGCGGTCGTCGGCTCGTCGAGCACCAGAATGTCGGGACGGCAGGACATGGCCATAGCGACCATCGCCCGTTGCAGCTGACCGCCGGAAACCTGATGCGGATAGCGGTTGGCGAAGGTTTCGGGCTCGGGGAGCTGCAGGGCATGCAGCAGTTCCAGCATCCAGGCCCTGGCCTCGGCTTTCGACATGAGGCCGTGATAGAGCGGCCCCTCCATGATTTGCTGGCCGATCCGGTGTGCCGGGTTGAAGGAGGCGGCAGCACTTTGCGCGACATAGGCAATGCGGGCGCCGCGAATGGCCTCGCGGGTCTCCCGCGTTCCCTCCATCAACGATATGCCATCGACGACGATCAGCCCCTCGGCAATCTTGCAGCCGCCGCGACCATAGCCCATGGCCGCAAGCCCAATGGTGGATTTGCCGGCACCGGACTCGCCAATCAGCCCCAGCACCTGGCCGCGCTGCAGCTCGACATCGACATGATCAACCAGCGTCGCACCCGTCGGCGCCTTGACGACCAGGCCAGTCATCTTGAGTACAAGATCATCGCTCATCGATCGGCCCCCTGCGTCGTTGCACGTCCGCCGAGAAGCCAATCGACGACGAGGTTGATGCCGACCGTCAGGATCGCAATGGCGGCAGCCGGATAGAGGGGTGCGTAAAGCCCATAGAGGATCGCCTGCTGGTTATCCTTGACCATGCCGCCCCAGTCGGCAAATGGCGGCTGGATACCAAGACCCAGAAACGACAGGCCGGCGACGAACAGGAAGGTGAAGCAGAAGCGCAAGCCGAATTCGGCAATCAGCGGCGGCAGAGTATTGGGCAGGATCTCGCGCCAGATCAGCCAGCCCAGTCCCTCGCCGCGAAGACGGGCGGTTTCGGCATATTCCAGCACATTGACCCCTTGCGCGACGATCCGAGCCAGGCGGAAGACGCGCGTGGAATCAAGCACAGCGATGGTGATGATCAAGACCGGCAGCGAAGAGCCAAGCGCCTGCAGCACGACAAGCGCCGATATCAGCACTGGAATGCACATGACGGTATCGACGATGCGCGACAGGATGGTGTCGACCCAGCCACCGAAAATGGCGGCAAGGAAGCCGAGCGGCACGCCGATGCCGAACGACAGCAGCGATGCGGCGAGCGACACTCCAATGGACATTTGCGCGCCATAGAGCAGCCGCGAAAGCATGTCGCGGCCATTCTGGTCGAGGCCGAACAGGAAGTCTGCGGACGGAGGATCGAACGGCGCGCCGACGATTTCCTCCTGGCCGTGAGGCGCAATCATCGGTCCGAACAGGAAGAGAAGGATTGCAATGGTAACGATGGCAAGGCCAAGCCAAGCCGTGAAGGGGAGAGATTTCTTCATGGCTCTATCGGGAATGCCTCAGACGCGGATTAAGCGCGATGGCAGCGACATCCGCGATGATGTTGAGAATGACGTAAGCCGCGCCAAAAACCAGGGCTGCGGCCTGGACCAATGGCAAGTCGCGCTTGGAAACGGCATCGACCATGAAACGGCCAAGGCCGTTGTAGTTGAAGACCGCCTCGACGAGCACGACGCCCGTGATCAGGTAGGCGATGTTGAATGCCACGACATTGACGATCGGCGCGGCCGCATTTGGAAGCGCATGTTTGACCACGACACGCTTGGTCCGCAGGCCCTTCAGATAGGCGGTTTCGACGTAGGCCTGATCCATCACCGACAGCACGGCCGTGCGGGTCATGCGCATCATCTGCGCGACGGTGACGAGAACAAGCGTCAGCGCGGGAAGTGCCGTTGCCTGTATCCACTCAAGGAAGGTCATCCCGTCATAGGTGTCCGCAAGGCTCGGAAGCAGATTGAAACGGATCGACAGGAAGAGGATCAGCAGCAGGCCGAGGAAATATTCCGGCAGCGACACGAAGGCGAGCGCGATGATATTGACGACACGATCGAATATGCCGCCGCGCTTCACTGCCGTCAGGAGGCCGAGCAAGATCGCCAGCGGCACGCTGATGACGCCGGCAAAGGCTGCCAGCGCCATGGTGTTCCAGAAGCGCGGCCACAACAGGTCGGCCACCGGTTGCTGGTTGGCAAGCGATGTGCCGAGATCCCCGGTCAGGAAACCTGTCAGCCATGAAATGTAACGCGTGAGGAGCGGTTGATTGAGACCGAGGCTTTCGCGCAGGGTCGCGAGCGCTTCGGGCGTCGCATTCTGGCCGAGAATGGCCGAGGCGACGTCGCCGGGCAGGATCTGGGTGCCGGCGAAAATCAACGCCGACACCAGGAACAGCGTGAGGAGCCCGAGCCCCACACGCTTCAGGATAAGAACAGTCATTTAAGCTTCCAGCCAGACTTTTTCAGCGAGGCGTGCACCCATCAGATTGAACATCGGATGGGTGGTCACACCCTTCAGCTTCTTGGAGGTGGCGTCGAGATAGTCACCGAACATCGGAATGAGCGCGCCGCCATCATTGCTGAGCATGGCCTGCAGCTCGGCATAGATTTCCCTGCGCTTCGCCTGATCGAGCGAGGCGCGGGCTTCCAGCAGCTTCGCGTCGAAATCGGCGCTCTTCCAATGGGTGTCGTTCTGCGAGGCATTGGAAACATAAGCGACGCTCAGAGCCTGGTCTGCGGTCGGGCGACCGCCGCGATAAGACATGCAGAACGGCGCCTTCATCCAGACATTGTCCCAGTAGCCGTCGGCCGGTTCGCGCTTGATGCCGATCTCGATGCCCGACTTGGCGGCGGCCGTGCGGACGATGGCCGCCGCGTCGACCGCACCGGTGAAGGCCGCATCGGAGGCAGAAAGCTGGATCTTGAGCGACGTCATGCCAGCCTGCTTCAGATAATATTTCGCCTTTTCGGGATCATAGGCACGCTGCGGCAGAGCGGCGTCGAAGAATGGATCCGTGCTTGGGATCGGATTGTCGTTGCCGAGGCGACCATAGCCGCGTAGCGCCGTCTTCAGAAGCTGCTCGCGATCGATCGCGTATTTCAAGGCAAGCCGGATGTTGTTGTCGGTAAACGGCGCCTGCGTGCAATCCATCAGGAAGGAGAAGTGCTGACCGCCGGCGGACTGGACGATATTGAGGTTCGGATTGCGCTTCAACAGATCGACCGTCTTGAAGTCCAGCTGGTTGATCGCATGGACCTGGCCGGACATCATCGCATTGGTGCGGGCCGACACATCGTTGATGACGATGACTTCGACCGCATCAACCCAGGCCGTGTTCGGCTTCCAATAGCTTTCATTGCGCTTGAAGCGCGCACGAACTCCCGGCTGGAAGCTTTCATAGACGAAGGGGCCGGTGCCGACAGGCTTGTTGAAATCGGTCCAATCCTTCGGAACGACGAGGAAATGATAGTCGGACAGGACATAGGGCAGATCGGCATTGCCGCTCTTCAGCGTGATCTTGATCGTGCCGGCATCGACCTTGGCAACATCGGTAAATTCCGAGGCGAGCGACCGCGCGCCGGATGAGGTTTCACCGCGGTGCAGATTGATGGAGTAGAGGACGTCATCGGCATCGAGCGTCTTGCCATTGTGGAAGGTCACGCCCTGGCGGACCTTGAACGTCCATTCCTTGGCGTCCGCCGACGGTTCCCAGCTTTCGAAAAGTTCAGGCACGGCCTTGTTGTTGGCGTCGATTTCGACAAGGCCGTTCATCAGCATGTAAGCCTGGTTGACGGGTACCCAGTCCTTCAGAAGACGCGGGTCGAAATTGTCGGTGGTGCTGCCGCCACCAATACCGAGCTTCAGCAAACCACCCTTCTTCGGCGTCCCCTCGCTTGCGGCATGAGCGGACGACATGATCAGCCCGCTCATGCCGCCGACGGCGGCAAGACCAAAGCCGGCCGCACCCGACATGAAAGAACGGCGCGTCAATTGAAACTGGTTTTTGTGCTCGAGCATTCGTTACCCCTGTGTTTAATTCATAGCTCATAGGATTTTTCTGGTGGGTATCTTACCGCAGGCCCCATGTTCAAGGGCAGACTCCCGATTTTTAGGTATGACTTTTGTGCATGGCCCCATGCAAAATGCATGGCTTGGCATTTGCCAGAACAGGAATAAAGGAGCGTCGCAAACGTGACGGCAGGGGGCGCATTTCGGAAGAAAAGCACAACCTGCCTTTTTGAATTTGGATGATCCTGGAGTTCGAAATGGGTATGCCCGACATTGTCGGCCTTTTGGGAGCCGCCTTCTATTTGACGGCTTATGCGTTGCTTCAACTGCGCATTTTGACGGTTGACGATTTCTTGGTCACCGTGCTCAACGTCGCCGGCGGCGTTGCGCTCATTTATTCGCTGATGTGGAATTTCAACCTGGGCTCGCTGATCTCGCAAGTCGCCTGGCTGATAATTACCGTGGTTGGATATGCGCGTTTCCGCATGATTTCACGCCGGCGCGCAACGCAGCAGTGAGACGACGACAAGCATTGGGCCCATTCGCCGGGCCCGATCATTTTCATGTGATCCTCTAAGGTCACAGGGGTGCATTGCTGGCAATCAGCCAATCGGACACTTCGCGGACGATCTTGCGTTGATGCCGGTCCGCCGGGCGCATCAGATAGAAATAGGCTCCGGATCGCATGACATGATCGTGAACCGGAACCAGCGTTCCCGCGGCGAGTTGCTCTCCGATGAGCCATGTCCAGCCGAGCGTGATGCCGATCCCCTGCGTGGCGGCGGCGACGCAGAGGCCGTAGTCGCCGAGCCGCCATTCCAGCGCACCAGCCGGCGGTGCAAGTTTTGCATCCCGCCACCATTCCGGCCAGCCCTGCCACTCGCGCATCGTATCTTCGATGGCCAACAGAACCGGAGCCGTCTGCTCCATGAGAGCGAGCGAACCGGGCGCCGAGATAGGCACGATCTCCTCCTGGCCGAGAACGGTGAGATTGACGCCGATGGGGCGCTCCTTGCGATAGAAGATCGCAAGGTCGAACTCGTCCAACCGCAGATGGGCGACATCGTCCGTGACGCGCAGGCGAATTTCGATGCCGGGAATTTCCGCTTTCAAGATGGCGACGCGCGACAGGAACCACTGATCGGCAATGCCGCGCGAGCAGGCAATGGTGATCTGGCGGGGGCCGGTCCACGCCCGCAGCCCGTCGGTAACTGCACTGAGATCGCCAAGAAGGCGGCTGACCTCCGACGCATAGGTCTCGCCGATCGCGGTCAGCTGCACGCCAAGCGGAAGCCGGTTGAACAGCTTCGAGCCAATAAAGGCCTCGAGCTTGCCGATCTGACGACTGATGGCGCTTTGGGTGAGGCCGAGTTCCAGCCCTGCACGAGAGAAGCTACCAAGCCGGGCAGCGCTGTCGAAAACGACAAGCGCATTGAGCGGCGGCATGGATTGGCGTCCACCTTCCATGAATAAATGCTTTCAAGAATTCCAATGTCGCGATTGCACTAATACCGCAATGCACAAACGGCAAGGTCCGCGTCCTGTGGTTTGTGGCCTCTCTCGGCAATATGATGGGCTAATCGCCGTTCTCTGCGCGCGCTGCTTTTATCCCGCTGCCGCCACTTCGCGAGTGGGTATAGGCTCTCCATGCCGCTCCGGCTCATGCGCCAGCCATTAGAGCCGCAGACAATCATCACCCAGAGCGTCGGCGGATCGATATCAAGCACCTCGCCGTGCCTTGCCCTAGCGCATGCTGGAAAGGCCGTCGCGATCGAGGACCTGCTTGATAGACCCCTTTTCCATGATCGCGGCACGGTCGCACATATGAGCCACGACGCCTGGGTCGTGGCTGACGAGCACGAAAGTCATGGCGTGCAGCACCTTGAGATCATTGAGAAGGTTCAGGATGCCGGCCTGGACGGAAACATCGAGCGCGGACGTCGGCTCATCGAGAAGCAACAGTTTTGGCCGCAACAGCAAAGCGCGTGCGATGGCCACGCGCTGCCGCTGGCCACCGGAAAGCTGATGCGGGTAGCGCCCACTCGCCGCCGCCGGGAGGCCGACCTGATCAAGCGCGGTTCGTACCTGACCGTCGATATCCGTTCGGCCCCTCAGCGACAATGGCTCACCGAGAATGCGGGCAACGGTGTGCCTTGGATGAAGCGAGGAATACGGATCCTGAAACACCATCTGGATATTGTCGCGCAGGCTGCCGACAATCTTCTTTCCGGGCTGAAGTGCTGCGCCAAACACGGAAATGGCGCCTTGCCAGCTGGTGTTCAATCCCGCAATGGCGCGCAGCACGGTTGTCTTGCCGCAGCCGGACGGGCCGATGAGGCCGAAGGTCTCGCCGCTTGCGATATTGAAGCTGACACTCTGCACTGCAGTGAACGACTGGCGGCTGCCGGAAAAGGTGATGGAAAGATCGGAAACGGAAAGCGCGTTCACGTGCCTGCTCCATAAACCGGCAGGCGGGTGCCGTAGGTTTCAGCCGAAGGTCGCGCGGCCCAGAGTGCGCGTGTATAGTCCGACTGCGCGTTGGCCAGATCCGTCGCGACCAGTTTTTCGTCGATGCGGCCGCCCTTTAGCACGATCACTTGATCGGCGTATCTCGCGACCTGCTGCAGATCGTGGCTGATGAGCAGCAACCCCATGCCGAATTGCTCGGTGAGCGAGCGCAGCAGCGCCAATATCTGGTTTTGAAGCTCGCGGTCGAGTGCTGACGTCGGCTCGTCGGCAATCAGCAGTTTCGGGCGGTTGATCAGCATCGCCGCGATCATCACGCGCTGCCCCATCCCGCCCGAGAGCGCTGCGGGATAGCTCGAATAGACGCGCTTCGGATCGGGAAGCCCGACCATATCGAGCATATCGAGGGCTCGCTCGCGCCGTTCAGCCGCCGAAAGCCGTGTATGCAGCAGCAATGTCTCCTCGACTTGACGTCCGACCCGGTGCGCGGGATTGAGCGAATATTTCGGATCCTGAAGAACGAGGCCGATATCGTTTCCTCGCAGAGCATTCCAGCCGGAGGATGGCAGGGACAGGAGATCCTGTTCCTCGAAGGCGAGGCGTTTCGCCTGGACCTTGGCCATACGCGGCAGCAGCCCCATGATTGCGCGCCCGGTCATGGATTTGCCGGAGCCGGATTCCCCGACGAGCGCGACGATCTCGCGCCCGACGGTAAAATCGATGCCATTGACGACCCGCACCATGCCCGCCTCGGAGGGAAACGAGACCGACAGGTCCTGAACGGTGAGCAGCGCTTCAGCCATGACGCGGATCCAGTATGTCACGCAAGCCGTCAGCCAGAAGATTGAAGGCCAAGGAGGTGATGAGAATGGCAAGACCGGGCACAGCTGCGACCCACCATTGGTCGAAGATGACCTGCGTGCCCTCCGAGACCATGGCGCCCCATTCCGCCGTCGGCGGGCGAATGCCAAGGCCAAGGAAGCCGAGCCCAGCCGCGGCCAGGATGATGCCGGATAGATCAAGGGCCAGCCTGATAATTGCCGACGGCAGCACCAGAGGCAGCACATGCCCGTAAAGCAAGCGGATACCTCTGATCCCGACCATTTCAGCGGCGGCTAGATAGTCGCTGCGACGGAGGGCTGCCGTTTCCACGCGGGCCTGGCGCGCATAGGCCGGCCAGCTCGTCAGCGATAGTGCCAGCGCGCCGTTGACCAGTCCCGGCCCCATGATCGCGACGAAGGCGAAGGCAAGCAACAGGCGCGGGAAGGACATGACCACATCGGTGATGCGCATGAGGGCCCGCTCGGTGATGCCGCCGAAGAACCCCGCAAGCACGCCGACGATGATGCCGAGCGGCGCCATCAGAAGCACCACGAACAGCAGGAGCAGCAAGGTTGGCCGTGCGCCATAGATCATGCGCGACAGGAGATCGCGCCCGAACCCGTCCGTACCGAACCAATGCGCCGCACTTGGCGGCATCAGGCGGTTGGCGGTCTCCTGCAGATTGGGATCATAGGGTGCAATCCATGGTGCAAACAATGCAGCGGCAAGAATGAAGAGGACGACGATGCCGCCGGCCGCCGCGGATGGAGAACGCAGAAGACGCCGCAGGAAGGACGGCCCGTCGAGCGGATGCTGGATGATGGCGCTCACCGCTTCTTCCCCGCCTCAAGTCGCGCGACGCCAAGATCCGTCAGTGCGTTCAGAAGCACGAAGGACGTGCCGACGACAAGCGTTGCGCCGAGGATCGCCGGCATGTCGCCGGCAAACATCGCCGTCGTCAGATAACGACCGATGCCGGGCCAGGCGAATACGGTCTCGGTCAGCACGGCGCCTTCAAGCAAGCTGGCATAGGAAAGGGCGATCACAATCAGAAGCGTCCCCGATATGTTCGGCAGTATATGGGTGAAGACGATGCGGAACAGGCTTGCTCCCTTGGCGCGCGCAGTCGTGACATATTCTTGCCCAAGCTCGGTGAGGATCGCAGCCCGCGTCAGCCGCGAAATGGCGGCAAGCGCATGAAAGGCGAGTACCGCTGCCGGCAGCACCAGATGCGCTAGCGCATCGCGAAAAGCACCCTGTTTGCCGGAGAGCCAAGCATCGACGAGCGCAAAGCCGGTCACGGGTTTGACCGTATATTGAAAGAGGACATCGACGCGTCCCGGTCCGGGTGCCCAATGCAGCCGCGCGTAAAAGAACAGCAGCATCAACAGGCCAAGCCAGAAGATCGGCACCGAATAGCCGAAGAGCGAAACGATCCGCGCGACGCCATCGAGCCATGTTCCCTGCCGCATCGCGGCGGTGATCCCAAGCGCCAGTCCAATGATCGAGCCGAGGATGATTGCCGTGGTCGCAAGCTCTATCGTTGCCGGAAAGGTCCGTGCAATGTCCTTGGCAACCGGCTGCCCGGTTGATGTAGATTGGCCGAAGTTGCCCGAGGCTGCGGTCTCTATATAGCGGAAGAACTGTACTGGCAGCGGCCGATCAAGCCCGAGTTCGGCGCGCGCCTGCTCGTAGGTCGATTGGCTGGCGTGGTCACCGACCATCTGCAATGCGGGATCGATCGGCGATAGACGCGTCAGCGCGAACGTCACCAGGGCGAGCCCGAAAAGGGTGAGCGCAAAGGACCAGGCCCAGGAAAGAAACGACCGCACGAAAGACAACTCCCGCCAGGCTTTCATCTGGCGGGAGTTGGTCATGTCGGCATCGGGTTGGCTTGCCGCTTGCGGCACTTACTTCTCCACCTTGTCGTAATAGACCTGGTCAGCGTTCAGGCCCTGGGCGTAGTTCTTCACCTTGTCGCTTAGCACGACCTGATCGTTGCCTTGAAGCATAAAGATGAAGGGAGAGCTTGCCTGGATCTTTTTCTGAATATCCTGATAGAGCGCTACCCGCTTGGCCGCATCCTGTTCCTTGACGGCGGAAAGCGTCTCGTCGGTCAGTTCTGGAATAACCCAGCCGGCGTATTTCGCCGCCGTATTGGCGGAGTTGTCCTTGTTGATGGCAAAGGCGCTGGCATTGGAATGCGGGTCGAAATAATCCGGGATCCAGTAGCGCAGCGTCATCTCGAACTTGCCGGAACGGCCGCGGGCATAGATGTCGCTTGCGACACCCGGCTGGATATCGAGCGTGATGCCGGCCTGCGCGAAGGTCGATTGCAGCGACTGTGCAATCGACAGGAACGGCTGGTCGTTGAAGACGATGAATTCGACCTTGAAAGGTGTCTTGATGCCGGCATCGGCGAGAACCTTCTTGGCCTTTTCGACGTCGAGCTTGAAGGGCTTATCTGTCAGCGCACCCGGAAAGCCAACCGGCAGGAAGGCCTGATGGACCGAGCTTTGGCCGCGAAGCAGGTTCTTGGCGATGCCGTCATAATCGACGAGGTAGCGGGCAGCCTCCCAGAAGGCGGGATTGCCGAGCGTCGGATTGGCCTTGGTGTTGAGGAGGATATAGTCGGTGCGCGCCGATGGGACGGACAGAACCTTGACGCCGCTCTTGGTCTTCAGTGCTTCGATCTGGTCGGCAGAGAGACCGCGGGCGATATCGGCGTCGCCCTGCTCCACCAGAAGCCGGCGGGCGCCGACATCGGGAACATTGCGGATGATGACGCTCTCAAGCTTCGGCTTGTCGGCAGAATTGGCGTTTGCCTGCAGCACCAGTGCTTCATGCGGCGTGTAGGTCGCAATCGTATAAGCTCCGCTACCGGCCGAGTTCGTCTTCAGCCAGGCATTGCCCAGATCACCATCTTTTGCCTGCGGCTCGACGGCCTTCCCGTCAACGATGGAGGCGATCGGCGCCGTCAGCAGCGACAGGGCGAAACCGGAGCCGACATCGGCGGACCAAGTCAGCTTTACGTGCTTGTCGTCCACCTTGGTGATGGCAGCATCGACATTATCCGCCTTCCAGCCGAGCTCGTTGAGAATGAAGGCGGGCGATTTGTTGAGCTTGACGGCGCGGGTCAGCGAGAAGATCACGTCCTCGGGGCGAACCGGATTGCCGGAGGAAAATTTGGAGTCGGCGAGTTCGAAGGTCAGGCTGCGGCCGTCGCTCCCGGCAACCCAGGACGCGGCCAGAGCCGGCTCGATCTTGGTGCCGTCTTGACGGTTGGACTGAACAAGGCGCTGATAAAGATTGTTGAAGGACTGGACCGTCGTCAGCTCGAAGCCTTCGGCGGGATCGAAGCTGACGGCATCGTCGATCGACTGGGCGACCACAAGCACATTCGGCGGCGTTTCGGCGTTGGCTGCGGACGTGCCGAGCAGAAGGCCCAAAGCGAGTGTTGTTCCCAATAGTCGCGAACGAACTGAAATGATCGACATTATGAACTCCTGAAATGTCATTTTGCGCGGCAGCCACAACAGGCTTGAACTTGCCCGATACGGCTCGGCTATAGTTGAAGCATGTAGCAATCTCTTCGATAGGACGCAGGCTAAACGAATCCTGATTTTCGCGTTTCATTCGAATAATTTTCCATGGGCATTCCGCCGCCACCCTCATGGCTTGCTCACGGCCCAGTTCCACGCCGATTAAGGTCGATGCCGTGACATGCCAATGAATTATTGCGGCGTTAATGATGGGCAACGGCATGGAAAATGGGCCTTCAACGCCGGGTGACGGCCAGGGGCTGACGAGGCAATACCCGGGACGTATCAACAGCAATCCAGGCTGCGAAATCAAGGCTGCGTGATGCGGGTGAGTCGGGCTCTCACGAGTGAGTCGCAACTCAAAGCGCCTCCAACAGCCTCAGGTCGCAGCCAATGCCCGTTTGATTCACAGGAGAGGGCGCCATAGTCGATTCCGGCTAATGAACTCTATAACACATTGAAATACAACGGATATATACCTTGGAACGTGCTCTTGCGTCGCACAATCGCCTCCCCTTAAGCCTTTGTTTATCACCTATGATTTGACCGAAGCCCGGAATCAGTTAACTGTGAGGCGACGGAAATTTGGCGACGATCGAAAAAAAACCGTCGTGAGGAAAAATGAACGCGAAGCTACAATCGACCGACATGGTGGAATCCTCCGCCGACAAGATCAGCAGGCAGTCGCAATTGCTGTCTGCGCAGCTGCAGTCGATTCGCGAGCGTCTCTACGAGCCCGAATCCGCCAAAACGTTGAAAACCTACACCTCCCGCGAGGTCGCGACGCTGCTCGGCATCGCCGAGTCCACGTTGAGGCAGATGTCGCTCGATGGCGAAAGTGCCATTCCTGATCGGCAGGATAATGGCCGGCGCATCTATACACTGTCACAGATCAACCAGTTGCGGGAGCATCTCGCGCACAAGCGACCGGCAGAGGCTTTGGAGTTCCTGCCTCGTCGACGTCCTGGCGACAAGCTGCAGGTTATTGCCGTTGCCAATTTCAAAGGTGGCTCGGCCAAGACGACCACGACGGTCCATCTGGCACACTATCTCGCCATCCAGGGATTGCGGGTACTTGCCATCGATCTCGATCCGCAAGCCTCGCTCTCGGCCATGTTTGGCTATCAGCCGGAATTCGACGTCGACGAGAACGAGACAATCTACGCCGCCATCCGTTATGATGAGGCGCGCCGCCCGATAAGGGAGGTCATTCGTAAGACATATTTTGACGGGATCGATCTCGTTCCAGCGAATCTCGAACTCATGGAGTATGAGCACGAGACGCCGCAGGCGATTGCCGAGGGATATGGTCGCGGCAACGAAATTTTCTTCAGACGGCTTGCGACTGTGATCGGCGAGGTCGAGGCAGATTATGATGTCGTCTTGATCGACGCGCCGCCGCAGCTTGGCTATCTGACGCTCGGCGCGCTTTGCGCCGCCACGGCACTGATGATTACGATCCATCCGGCGATGATTGACGTGGCGAGCATGAACCAGTTTCTCGCCATGATGAGCGACTTGATGCGGGTCATCGAGGAGCGTGGCGGGGTTCTCAGCCATGATTTCATTCGCTACGTGATTACGCGTCATAATCCCAATGACGGCCCCCAGGTCAACATCGTCACGCTGCTGCGATCGCTGTTTAAGGATGATGTCCTCGCACCCGCCGTCGTTGAAACCACCGCTATCGCAAGCGCCGGTCTCGAAAAGAAAAGTCTCTACGAGATGTCACGCGGCAGCGTCGGGCGAGACACGCTCAATCGCGCCCTTGATTCCGTTGATGCGGTCAATCACGAGATCTTAAATCACATCAAGCAGGTGTGGGGGAGATAATGGCGAATCCGCGCGAACGAAACCAGCGTATCAAGAGCCTCTTCGGGAACGTGGATCCGGAAGCTCTGGGCAAGCAGTCCCCTCCTCCCCAGCCTGAGTCCGACAAGCGGCGGGTGGGAGCAGGGGCCGTCAAGTCAATGGACCGTGCATTCGTCTCGATCGAAGAAGAGAATAAGCGGCTTCACGATCAGCTCCTTTCGTCTGAAACCATTATTGAGCTCGATCCGAGCCGTGTCGTCCCGTCCTTTGTCAATGATCGGCTCGATATCGAGGGCGACCGCAATTTCCAGGCCTTTGTCGAAGGAATTCGCGAGGCCGGCCAGAGACTTCCTATTCTGGTGAGGCCGCTGCCGGGCAAACCTGGTCACTATCAGGCGGCCTATGGCCATAGAAGACTGCGAGCGTGCCAGATCCTCAAACGTCCGGTAAAAGCCATCGTGCGCGAGCTTTCGGACGAGGAACTGGTCGTCTCCCAAGGCATCGAAAACTCGGAGCGCCTCAATCTCTCATTTATCGAGCAAGCGATCTTTGCGCTCGCATTGAAGGAGAAAGGCTTCTCCAGAGAGACGATTTCGGAAGCGCTCGGACGCAACGAGGGCAAGAGGCTCGCCTATATCTCGATCCTTACCAACATCGCCTCTCTGATACCGGAGGATCTGGTTCGTCTTATCGGTGCGGCCCCTTCCACAGGAAGGCCGAAATGGGAAAAACTCGGTTCTCTGATCGAGAACAGGGTGCTGTCCAGTGCTCAGGCCAAAGCGATTGAACCTGTCGTTCAAGCTCAAAGCTGGGCAGAGAGTGATAGCGATCAACGCTTCGCCCTTGTCTTCGGGGCATTGGGTGAGCGCGAGAGGCAGACAGCTATAGTCACTGAACTGCGTATCGCCGGCATGGTGATTACCGCGACCCAGACGGACACGAAGACGAACATATCGATTCCGAACAACCGCATTCCCGGCCTCTCGACATGGCTGCTGAAGCGATTGCCGGATTTGGTGGCAGAATTTCAGGCTAAGCGGGAAGAGGGTTCCAAGATGGAATAGCCGGAGAAATGAAGAAGGGCCCGCCGACTGCAATCGGCAGACCCTTGATCCATTAGCCAACGGAACGAAATCGAACCGTAAGCATCAGTTTTCAGCAATCTGATTCTAAGACGGTCACGGCACATAATCAAGCCTCTGTCAGCACAGGGATGTTTTTTTGTGTCCTGCCTTCGTTGGCTTCCTCACAACGATATGTGGGACTGTAGCCGTTTTCGGCTGCAGCAGAGAAGCTATGACCGAAACGGCACCTGTCGCGTCCTTTAGACGCGTGACGCCTGGGATCGTCGCCAGCGCGCGCCTTGCCATGGCGAATGATGTACCTGATATAGCGAAGGCTGAGATCGCGCTTCTTTTGAAGAAGGCGGCTCCCGTCCTTGGTATCGATGGTACGACTTACCACGTCCTGGATATTCTGCTTGGCCTTTCACGAGCCGATGACTGGAAAGGCGCAAGTCGCCCGATCGTCGCCATCTCCAATGCGAAGCTCGCGGAATTTACCATGCGATCCGAGCGTACGGTCATCCGCTGTGTTCGCAGATTGGTGGAAGCCGGGATTGCCGCCTATCGCGACAGTTCGACGGGGCGACGCTTCATCTACCGCAACGATAATGGCGAGATCAGTGCCGGTTTCGGAATTGATTTCACGCCGGCGCGGGTGAGGGCGTCAGAGCTCAAGCTTGCCGTTGAGCAGTATCATGCCAAGCTGAACAAAGAACTTGCCGCCAAAAGAGACATCAAGAGGCTGGCACGGGCGCTCGAAGATATTTGCAGAGCCTTTCCCGAAGAGGCGGCAAGTTTGCGTCTGCATGTGAGCGAGTTGAACTCCACAGATGCCTCGCTTGAGGAACACGCCCAGAGGCTTAGGAGCCTACACAAAAGCACCGTCGAACAGATTGGCGCACAAGCTGAAGACCTCAAAATGGCATGCGAGGGTGACATTACCGTCACCCCTTATATTAATACTACCCCAGAATCTAAATCTGATAGTAGACAAACAGAGACTCGCTCTGACAAGCGAGACATAAATGATAACGGCAGCAAAGCTGCCGAAATGGCTTTCGAAAAAAAGCCGGGCGAAATCAGTGCAAAAAAGCAAGCACCGGTTTCTGCTGTTCAGCTGGATGCTAGCGAATCTGTGCAGGCTCACGTCCTCGCCGCTGTCTCAATCGGCCTAATTCAAACGGCATGCCGAGAGGCACAGTCCCTAATCGGCGCAGAATTCAGCTCTTGGTCGTCGCTTGCAAGATCTGGAGAGGCGCTGAGGCGTGTCGTTGGACTTTCGGAAGCTGGCTGGGCAGATGGTCGCGCGAAGATCGGCCCCTATACCGCGAGCGCCATCTTGGCTACGGTACTCGAGAAGTCCATCCGCGACCCTGATCTGATCTCGAGGCCTGGCGGCTATTTCCGGGCTATGGTCGATCGCGCCATGGATGGAAGACTCAATCTCGAGCGCACGCTCTTCGGACTCGCTGATGGAGTCTATGGGAAATGAGTGGCACAAGGAGTAACAGTTGTTACGATAACAACAACTTAACTCGACCCTCGCCCATGCCAACGGCATTGGGGGGTTGCTCGACGCATAATCGGCAGAGGCTTGCCCCTTTCGGATGAGCATTGAACCATGTGATTGGCTGATGGAAAGAGAAGGATTTGCGTGTGGGAGCTTGGTGATCAGCTCAAACGGAAATTGTTCGATCAGGCTTGTCGCTCTATAGGCGCGAGGTCGAAAATCCCAAGCTTAAAAGGAACCTGGCTGTGACCGACTGTACCGTCCTCAACGGCGCGACCGTTGCCTTCGACCTCGACGGAACTCTTGTGGAATCGGCAGTCGATGTGATCGGGGCTGTGAATGCTGTCTTGATCGACGAGGGAGTTAGGCCGCTGGATTACGCCAGGAGCCGGCCTTTCGTGAGCCGCGGCGCTCGTTGGTTGTTACAATCGGGTCTTGCCGACGCTGGAGATCCTGGTGAACGAACCTCCGTCCTATTTGAGCGCTTTATCAATTATTATGCAGCCCAGATTGCCGACGAAAGCAAACCATTCCCGGGCGCAATCACAGCTTTGAAGACACTGAGGGCAGCCGGCGTCACGTTGGTGGTCTGTACCAACAAGCCGACCGCTCTCGCTCGCCGCTTGTTGTGCGAACTCGACATGATTGAGTTGTTCGCAGACGTTGTGGGCATTGATGCCGTTTCGGCGAGCAAGCCTGCCGCAGCGCACCTGATCGAGGCCATATCGGCCGTGGGGGGCGAAATCAGTCGTAGCATCATGGTCGGCGATGCTGAAGCTGACGCCCGGTGCGCGAGAGCTGCCGGAGTGCCGTTGATCCTTGTCAGTTTCGGCTACACTGAAATCCCGGCGGTGGAGCTTGCGCCGGATGTTTTGTTGCATGGGTTTGAGGATCTGGTGGGAGCCTGTTCCGAATTGCTCCATCAGGCAAGCCCCGGTGAAGCACGAGGCTAGGGCCGGGGCTCGTGCAGTCCAGCGCACAAGCTTCAAATGTAGTCGACGCTTCGGCCATTGTGGAGATAGTCGAACACGCGAAAGCCTTCAGGCGTTTCCTCGCCCGGCACATGAACTTTCCTGAGTGCTGTTCGGATAAGTTCACGCTGACTGGGTGTTTCGACGTGAATATCAAGGTGGACGATATCTCCGTAGCCACCTTCCATAAAGTGGTAGAACCATTCCCGATCGGGCCCGTAATTGCAGCCGTTCGTAGAAAGCGTGCTCCATGCCGGGGTCGGTGTTAGCGCCCCTTTGAGAGCGCCTTATCCTCAAGCGAGACGCGGGGGGATCCATGGATTACTCCTCTTTGACAACGAGCTTACGCTGGGAATAACTCCCCGGTCGACGCATGAGATCGCGTGGGATGACGGGTCGATCAGGAAACCTCGAAGCTATCTGTTCTCGCGGTATCGTCGAAGCGGGCAGAGAGAACGGGGAGGACACGGCTTGCAGTGACGATGTATCTTGGCATTGCCGGCGACACGCCGATGAAGGCGCGGATCGCGCGAAGAGGATTGATTTTCTGCTGACGACGGTACCCGTTCCCCAGCAGCCAAGGAGTGAGGAATGAACGCAACATATCGGCCACCGGAAGAATTCATGACGGAGCGCTTTCTCGTAAGACGAATTCAGCCTTCCGACGCTGAAGCGGTTTTTGCCGGCTGGGCCGCGGATCCCGACGTGACCAAATACCTTACCTGGCAACCGCATACAGATCTTGCGCAAACGCGCGAAACCACCGAGCAGTTTCATCGGGACTGGGAAGGTACTTCCAGCTTTCCAGCGGTGATTTGCCGACGGGATGCGCCAGGCGAGCTGATCGGAAGTATCCATGCGCGTTCATCCGGATCGAGGGTCTCCTATGGCTGGCTGGTTCGCAAGGATCATTGGGGACAGGGTGTTGCAAGCGAGGTGGCAAGCTGGTCCGTTGCGCACGCGCTTTCTCATGCGAAAATATACCGCACAGAGGCGGCATGCGATATCGAGAACATCGCCTCGGCCGCGGTGATGCGAAATGCGGGAATGACGCAGGATGCCCTGCTCCGCCGATATCTTTCGCATCCAAATGTCTCGAGCGAGCCGAGGGACGGTTACCTGTATTCCCGGGTTCGTTAATGCGGGCGGGACGGCCTCCCTTCTTCAAGGACAGGGTCATGAAATTGGCGACACGTCTTGCAAGGAGGTGTGAGCCAAATGGCAATAGATCTGGCTTACCCGGCGATATGGAGGTGATCGGCTACGAACGTCCTGTGTTGCGCAATATATGATTGCTTTTCAATAGAGCCGTATCTTTAGATTGTATTTTCGTCCATAGATGACCAAGGACGCGGTTTTGTTCTCCTGTGGTGCGATTGGTCATCCATGTTGCCAGATGCGAGCGTACGGGCTCGCCTATGGGCAGCTTTTTTGGTTGTGTTGAGATTTATTGCAATCCTAGATAATTTGACTGAATCTTAGCGCCTGTTGCTCTCGTGCTTGAACCGTGCGGTGGCGACGTTCTTCCGAGGGCACGATGGTGGAGCGCTATGTTGGACGATCTCAACGCTGTTCCGCGCGATGGCAATGGGGATATCGTCCCGTGCGTTTTGCAGTCCCCGGTAGTCGCTTGATCGACACGCGTGGCGTCCGTTTCAATGGTTCTGTAGGCCTCACTCAAAACCGCCGTCACTCTTGATCCACCCGCAGGAGCACGCAGCCCGACCGGCGCAAGCCTACAGAAGCCAGGGCGTCTTCTCTACGGCCAAGTTGGCGACGGATCGGCAAGCAGAATCCGAAATTGACTGCGGCGTTCGTCAACACCAATTATTGACGAAGCGAAGCAAGCAACTGGCGATTTGGCTAACAGGAGAGGATGCGCAGTTAAGCTCTCCTTCCCCGAGATGCGAGACGCACATGTCAGCCGCGGAAAGGTCGACGGTTATACACCTGAGGCGCCGAGGTCCCTACCCTTCAACGACTTCACTGATCTGCACGATGGGCGCGATGTCCGTATAGTTGGCGACGTCAGCGACAATCTCCGCGCGGTGAGGATCGAAGGCCTCCTGGAAAGTCGTCAGGCTCGGCGAGTAGACGTGGCATGCCGCGACGAACTCCGGCGAGCTTCCTGGTTCGCGACCCGCAAGGCCCCTATCGATCTCGTAGCGCAGACAGGCAGCGCCGAGCCGCTCCTGGATCAGAGGCATGTGGTGGGTGCGGTAGTAGTCGTGATCAAATTTTGAGCCGCCATCGGCTGGATAGTAGACGCTCATCTTGATCATTGGTGTTGCTCCTGCCTGAGCGCCTCTGGGAGCGCCGAGGGCATTTCTAGGCCACCGGTTCATGGAGCGCAACGGATTTTGGCCGAATTGGCTATGAAGGGAGCAGAGTGATTTTGGCTGCGCTTTCCGGAAAGAGCGCCAACTGTGCCGGAGTGCGTAAGTTCGCCGAAAAAGATCCCGCGCCATGCGGACTTGAACGAGGAAGGAGTCCCGCGGGAATTCCGGTAACAGCGGCGATGCTTTGAACTGCAGCCACGTTTCTCGCAACTCGGTGCTCCCGCAGGCGGCTGAGCGGCTTAGCGTCGCCGGACGCGTCGAGGCACCTGACATGGATGCTGGCCTCACTCTGATGGGCGCCTCCCATTCGACTGGCGTCTGACCTGGTTGGGTGAGCCAGGATAGTCTGCTCTTTCTGTCGGGCCCGTTTCTAGGAAATGAGGTCGGTACAAGTGACTGGTCACGGCTCAATGGGAAACAGCGTCGACCGACTTCACCGGAAAACGGAGGATGGAGTAGTAACAGTTGTTACTTTCGTGTGCGGTCTATCGGGCCGTCGCTAAGGTGCCAGGCGGATATGTATTGCGGGGCGATCATGTCTCAGCGGCGGACGAAGCCGCAAGTGATGGTGTGTCCATTACCGGCCGTGGGGACCAGTAAGTCGAGTCCTGCCGCATCCCCCGAGATGGTCCGAGCGGTTCGACGTCCGGTTTCCTACAAGCGGTACTCATCCGCTCATTGGTAGGGCTGTGGAGCGGCAGCGATAGCGGGTATACCCCCATCGAAAAAGTCTCACTCTCGCTCCAGCGGACGCTTATGCGTGTCGAATACCGACTATTTCCGGATCTCCATATATTAAGCGGTTCCCTTCAAATCCCGGGGAGATCGGCGGTGATCTTGCCAGCCATCGTCGCTGCGAGCCTGCAGGAGCGCGGTGGTCCGTTCGGCGGTTGAGAACAATCAAGCGTGCGAGACAGGGATCAGCCAAGCCTGCCATATCTGGACGACCCGTCCAAATCCGCTCATGCCGGAGCATTCGGGTTCGTTCGGTATGCCGTAATCCACGGGAGTGCACCCATCGTCGTGCTGCGAAAACTTTGTTGGTCAGGCCGCCGGCGTTCAATGCGCACGTTGCTGGCAGACCGAGAAGGGCGAGCTTCTAGCCAATCAGGCCCAGGCGAACGAAGTCTGGTCGGACATTGAATTGGCTCCTGCCGACGTCGTCCAAGTTGAGGAAAGGTTTCGACTAAGTGTGGCTGCCCTCATCGATGCGGGGCTGCGACCGATCGAACCGATTTTGCCTGGCAAGACGCGCGGTGGCCCTACTAAGGAGTGGGCGCGTCGCGAAACGATGTTCTGGCGTTGATGTCCGGTAGTCGTGGCCCGACCCGCCAGAGCCGCGTGGCCCCTGCGACAATAGCTTCCGTACGCTGACGTGTAGACGCGCCCGGGATTGCAGTCCGGCGGCGATCTCCCATTTGGGAGATGTTGCGTTTGATGCGCTCTGCAACGGGGTTGCGCGAGTTCCTCAGCATGCGACTTGCATTCAAAGTGGCATCAAACGGCATATGGGAGCCTCCGTCGCGGGCGCCCACCAAGGTTCATGCGGGCGCCTATACAATGGCTGCCGGTCGGAGTCATCCTCTCCGGAGCTCATGAAGATGGCGGTCTAGTTGCCCCAACCCGGCCGGAGCCGCCCGCCGGGCGGCGGCGTGGCATTCGCCAGCAAAGCCTGCGTCGCGACCGCCCTATGGGCTCAGAGGAAGGCTTGAGGAATACTCCGTTTGGGCTGCGTCGGGGTGTTCCTCCAGCCCGTAGGTTTCTGACAAGGAAGTCGGTTCTGGCGGCCTTCCAGCGGGATCGGGCAGGTGGGTGCCAATGACCTCACTTTAATGAAGCGCGCGATTGCCTGCTCCGCTTGAGTGCCCATGCGTCCGCGCCCGGACACAGCTGGCCAACTGGGAAAGGTAACAACTGTTACCATCGCGTTCTCAAGACGTCTCGGCTCTCCTGACAGTTGGATCGAGATTGCGACTGGAGAGCGAGGCGAGGGCTCGGACGAAAGGTGATGTCGGGTGGGAGTATGCCCGTAGAACTAAGGCGCTGTCGCAGAATGGCGGAGTGGATCGCGGGGGGGGGGAGCAACGAGAGACCGTATGAGGATGCCTGCGGTAGCTTATACCCGGTCGCGGTACCTGAAACCCCATCCATCGACGAAATGGGGAGCGGGCTAGCATGCCGAGCAGCATTGGCCGTACGAGGCCAACTGTGCGTGTATGGAGCATATATAGCAGCAGGGGGCGAGATCGCTCGTGGCGCAGCCTCCAAGGTTGAAGACGTGGCCCCCTGTCGGCCGAAAGCGAATGGCCAGTAATTGCGGCTCGGTCGAGCGAGCTGAGGGGCTCTGGCAACGCCCTGCAGTGTCAAGTTTGCGAGGGTTCGGCGTCTGGCATGTGGTGTAAGCCGCCGCTGTTGTCGCCTCCAATTTGCCGATTTGGCGATGTCGCCGACGCTCAACTGATTGGCAAGGTTAAGACCGAATACCCTTGTCGGCCAAAGACGAGGTGCATGAGCCCGCAGTATTTGAGGTTCCGCAATCGCCTCTGGGCTAAATGCAAGGCAATGAGAAGGGATAGCCGACAAGTTATGATCGTTCGCAAGGGCTCCTGATGGGAGATGAACAACCAGATCCACGCTCGATCCGTCCTGTAGATCGCCGAGGTATATGGAGCTCCTATGGCAATCACAAAACCCACCATTCCCGACTTTGATGGTCGTCATGGCGCCGGCTGGCTGAAACCGGGTTCGTGAATCCGGGTGCCTTGGATCATATCGCCACCGCCGTTCCTACGATCGAACCATCGTCTGATTATGATAGCTTTCCAGAGTTTGAGGAGGAAGTTGAGGGAGCCAAAGATCGATAGCGCGCGCAGATGCCGGGTGGTGAACTGCCAAGAGCCCATTACTCGTCCGGTTGCTGTCCTCCAGGCGGCAGCAGTACAATTTCGAATTAATGTTTCCACCGCTCGGTTCCCGTTGTGGAACTGGTGTTCCGAAGGCGGCGAAGCGGCGACCGGATTGCGAACGAACAAGGGGTCCAGATTCGACGGAGACCAATGACGAGTAGCCCTGTCGGCGGGAGCAAGCGTCTGGCGCCAAGTACGGATCAAGGGCAGGCAAACGTGGATCAGCAGCCGCCAGTTGGTCGCAAGAGACCGCATCCTGATAGAGGCGACGCCCACGGGCCCCTACGCTCGGCTGTCTGTGCAGCGGGTGCCGGATTTGAAACCCGTCTACCATGAGGCAAGGAAGACTGGCCGCAGCGGGGATATCAGCGCGCAGGGGCGGCGATGATTGCGTGTCGGATGCCGCCTCGGTCGAATCCGAGACCCCATATAGCGGGCGCACTTGGCGATTAGCCCTGCCGCTGCGTGAAGTATTGTTCAGCGGCAACCGCAAACCCGGCGAAGCCGAGACTGGGGACACCCTTAGGCACCGCCGCCTTCCTTGCTCGTTATCTGCTTTTTCGCGCGATAGTCTGTATCATTGGCCAATCTGATCAATGCAAAGCATGAAAGCGACCGTCAGGGACGTTGAAATGCGCTTGCCAGGAAATAGTGTCAGTCGCGGCGGCCATTGGCTCTCCCCCTGGCCTTTCTGGGCGCGTTTCATCGTCCAAAAACCGATGTATGGCAAACGGAAGTCAATCGTTGATTGATTTCTCCAAAAGATAATTTTATTGCTTTTTCAAAACGATAGCCTGGGTTTGATATTCCCATGCAGGCATGCCCAAAGAGCAAAATAGGCCGATGGTGTCTTTGGCAATAGTGACGTCCGAATCTGCCTGTATCACCTTCTATCATAATCAGGAGGGCGACGCGAGGCGTCGCTCGGATCGCGTCGTGAAACGGTAGAGGTCAAGATTGCCGACACGAGCAGGGCCGGTGCGTTTGCCGCAATAGGCCTGACCCACATTTGGAAGTTGGAGCCGATTGCGTGGCAGAAGGAGAAGCTGAACTTTCAGCAAAGCTGGATCAGCCCCAACATGGCCTTATGGGAAAGTCCGACCATCACGGCTCACCATGTCACCCAAGATTGGGCAGCATTTTCCAATTTCCAGGTCCGTAGCCGGGTAGCGATCGCGGCGAGGACATGGACTGATTCTTCGTCAAATCCATGAAGCTGGGATTCATTCGCTTTTCCAGCCTGGTTAGACCGCGCAGATCGTCGGGCGTCTAGCCAGCGTGAACTGCGCAGGCGGCCGGATCTCGGACGGCTGCCGGGAACAGCAGGCGTACGGTCAGCCCTCCCCTCTCCGTCTCCTCGAGCAGGACAGCTCCGCCATGTGCGTCCATGATCTGGCCGACGATGGCGAGCCCTAAACCCGTGCCCTCCCCCGCGCTACGCTTGCCGCGCACAAATGGCTGCAACACGGCCCCGCGCTCATCTGTCGGAATACCGGCCCCATGGTCGATCACGCGGGCTTCGGCGGACGGTAGTACCTCCACGACGATCAGCTTCGTGCCGCCAGCGTGCCGAACGGCATTCAGGATCAGGTTCTCCAGCGCGACCCTGATCGCAGCCTCCGAACCGAGGATCAGGACCGGCCTTCCCGGCGCTCGCAATTCAATTTCGATATCGTGCTTTAGTGCCGTCGGCACGTGATCGGAGGCAACGACCCTGGCAAGTGCGGCAAGGTCGATCTCGACCAAGGCGAGCGATTGACCAGAGAGGCGCGCCAGCTGCAGCAGGGTGGTCACGATGGAGCCGAGGCGCGCGGTATCGTGAATCAATCCGTCTCGCAGCTCGCCGCCCGGCACTTGCTCCACCTTCAGCCGCATCTTGGTCAGTGGGGTGCGCAACTCATGCGCAGCATTGGCGAGGAAGCTGCGTTGTGCCGTGAAAGCGGCGTCAATGCGGGTCAACGCCGTGTTGAAGGCAGCAACCATCGGCTTCAGCTCACTTGGCGTATCGGCGTCCGATATGCGACGGCCATTGGGCAGCCCGTCAATCTGCGCGGCGGATCGCACGACACGCTGCACTGGACTTGCGATCGTTCCCCGGACGATGACGATCGCGATCAATGTGGTGGCAACCAGAATGAGACATAGCAGCGAGACCAAGCCTACTGGAGGGCCCGGTACAAAGGCGACCAGGACAGTTTCCCAATTTGAGAGGTCGATCCCGCCGACGGCAACAATCTTCAAACCGCGATCCTTGCTGATCGACCTGATGCCCAACATGTCGCGATTGCCTTGCCGGTAGCGGAACTCTGAATATTGAATTTCGCGGGGAGTCTGCTCGAACACGCGTCTGGCATCCGCGGGTTGGCTGCCTCGCGTAATCATTTGCCGGCCGTCTTCGATCACATACCAATATGTCGGCTGGGCCTCAGCCAACCTGACGACGTTTCTAGTAAGCTTCTGCCTGTCGAGCGTCAGATGGCCGTCGGCATCGTAGGTGATGGCCGCAGCCAACGTGCGTGAAAGCTCGTTTGTATTGATCTGCAGGCGGTCTTCCCCGCCTATGCTCAGAATAACAACGAGCGTGAGCAGCGTGCCCAGCAGCATCACGATGGCCATGCCGACGATCAGCAAAGCAGCCACAGGAAAGGCGATCGACCGATGCGCATTTGTCATTTCAGGGCCCGTTCGTCGTCAATGTCGCGGGCGCTCTTGATGACGAGCCGCCAAATCGTTTCGCTGGTGCCAGTCTGTGGTTGCCACATTACCGCAATGTTACGAGGCGGGTGTCGAATAAACTTTACGCAGATACCCGATTGCGGCGGTATTGCCTCGGTATTGGCATCGGATATCCGCCCGCCACGATTGCTGAGGGATCAATCGCTCCCTATCGAGGTGCTTGACAGGCATGCCGATATCGAGCTCAGCTTCGCTGGCAAGAAGGGGCATATCAACGAGCTACTCCTCCCCTGTGAAATGGGATCGACCGCGTGATATCTCGACGCGGAACGCTCATTTTTCGGCTTGTTGGCCCACCGAACCTATGGAACAGCGCCCTTTTCAACAAGCTTGACGGCATTCTTGCCATCTTGAAGCGCCTGTCCAGCGTGGCCATTGCTTCTGGCCCCTGGGTTGATAGCTTTGGGCATGGCCCAGGTTCATCGCATCCCGCAGCAGTTCCAGATCACCGAGACCGAAGGATGGTTGGTGAACCACCGCATCAACTCAGCCCTGCCAGGCTATCTCATGGTTAGCTCGAAAATTTTCACCAACGATCTGAGCGCGCTTTCGTCTAACGCCCTTTGTGAACTTGGCCCACTTCTCGCGAGGCTTCAAAGTGTCTTGAAATCCGTCCTCGGTAGCGAGAGGGTTTATATGGGACGCTATGGCCATACGCCGGGCTATCCGATCCATTTTCATGTCATTCCGATATACGGGTGGGTCGAGGACCTGTTCTGGAGCGACGCCCGGTATCGGCTTCTTGATACTTTTGCGGCCGGACCGGGAGAGACTGCGACGGACGGGGCGGAGATGACCCTGTTTGTGTGGCGTGAATTTTGCGAGCGGGCAGATCCGCCGCCAATCGTCGGTCCTTCCGTCTCCGAGGTCATAGCGCTTCTACGCGAGAAGCTTCCGGCGGCCGGATGATGGTAAAGTAACAGCGATCGCGCTTGAGACGCGTGCATGGAAAGTTCTTTGAAATTTCGCGTGCGACCACTCTTCGATCTTCACTCCTTCAGACCATGCGCCTCTCTCCTCGCTTGCCGTCGGCCATCAACAGGTTGCCTCGCACACGGACGTCGACGCAACACCCGCATGTAGATATAGTCTTTCCAACGGCTTAGCACGTTGTCAGCTGACAACAATGAGGCGTCCTTTCGTCGGCGATCTGCCGTGTTGCCTCGCGCTGGCGGATCAAATCGGAATTCGCATGATGTCAAAGCCTATGACGTTTGCGGCTCGGCGATAGGCTTCGACTGCATTTCCCTCTTGCGCGTTCGCAGCAGGGCGGTGATCATTGGTACCAGCGAAAACTCACCCCTGCCGGCTCTGGCAGTCAGGTCGTGCAAATAGGCGCCCGGCGAGTTTATCTGCTCGCTTCGCTCCAGTATGCACGCAATCATCGTCGCAGCATTTTCCGCACCCACAATATCGCACGCGGATTGATAGGCGGATGTGGTGATACCGAGCATGGATCGGACAATGATGCTGGCGTCCACGAATTCTCGCCAACTCTTCACCCCTTGCCTTGGGCCATACCCGATAATCTGAGGGCAGGCCCGTAGAACGAGTTCCAATGGGAGTGCTTTCAGAGGCGGCGCGGCCCGGAAGCATGTATGGTCGGGCCGTCGGTTCATCGCGACCTGCCCAACTTGTTCAGATTCATTTGGATATTCTGGTTTTGAATCCTGTAAGTGGCGCTCATTGTGAGCATCACTGGTGCCCGCATTTCCGGTATTGTCCAATTGTTGCAAGCGGTTGAGGAGTTCCTCCTGGAGAAGAGCGAGGTCGTGCAGAGTTGTCAGGACCTCATCCATGCGGGGAGATCGTGTCATCCGGCTCAGGATGGAGGTATAGGCCTCCTCGAAAGCAAGCCAATCTCCGGGTATTCCCTCGCAGATTGCTGCGGAGATCAATTTCCGCAGGTTCCGCCTGCAGATGGTAAGATCTTCCTTGGCACGGCGAAACGCCGTGCGATCGCTTGCGACCTGCTGTGCGAGCAGGGCCAGTTCGTCTGATCGCGCAAGCAGCGGCGAAAGATCGAAGCCGAATGCGGTTCCGATCTCTCCGACCCTGTCTCTGCGTGCATAGCGCTTGCCGTTTGCACTGTCCTTGCGGATGATCAACCCTGTCTCGACCAGCAGTGCGAGGTGGCGGCGCAAGGTCGCTCCCGCCATGCCGTGTGCTCGCCGCGCCAGGAGCGCATTGGAAGGAAAGACGATCAGCCGGCTGCCTTGGCGAAGTTCATTTTCCGGGTGGAAGCTCAACAAGGCATGAAGCACGGCGAGCGTGCGGTCCTGCAGACCCAGGCGCTCGTGCGCTTCTGACGCGTCGCGAAACACCTTCCATTTATCGACAGACCTTCCCGGCTCGATGCGCCCGGCTGCGGCTTGACGCGTCAGCGAGGCAAGCGTCATCGCCCGCCGCCCGAATGGCGTCGTTACATGTTCACTTTCCATTGTCTTTCACCTTTTGATCGGCAAAAGAAATCCGTTCACCAAAGCGGCGCCAAAGACTCTTGACTGCGATTCATGGAAATGCGATTCTCGGGCTGCTTAGACCAATGAGAGAGGCTTCCAGGACGGCGACGTTTAGGGGGCCTTTTTCTTTTGCACGGTTTCCTTTTCTATTCTTCCAACGACGGATTTATCTTTGTTGAAGTTCTCATAGAGAGCGGGCAGTTGGCTCATCAGGAATGCGGCGAAGGCTTCGTCACGCTCCCTGCTGATCTGGATATTGCAATGCTTTGCGGACAGCGACAATTTCGCGATCTCAAAACCTGTTGAGGCTCGGGCGATGAGCGGTGCCACTGCCGCCACTTTCGACGCTTTGTCCGAGGCCTTCAGTGTCCGGATAACAGCCGCAAATCGATCATCGGAACCTTTATGTGCAAAGGTCTTATCGGTCGTGGCTTTGCGAACCTTCGCCTCTGATTGCCCCTCCTTAAGCAAATCGGCCAATTCCTGCCATCGTCCGCGGCCGACCTTCGGAGCTCGCCCGATTGCCACGACGATCCATTCCGGTACGCCCTCTGCAACAGCAATGAGCTTGGACACCTCGGCCCTGTCCACGGAGAGGGCGGATTGGATCAGGGGGCGCTGGAAACCGGCCGTTTCGAGCTTGCGGGCGAAGGCTGCGCGCTCGATAAAGCTGAGATCTTCACGTGCAGAGTTTTCTATGCCCTGAGCAACCACGAGCCGATCGTTATCCAGCTCACGAACGTGGGCCTTGACAGCGATGCCGAGCTCGGACGCTGCACGGAGTCGCCGATGACCATAGGCGATTTGGTATCGTCCAGGTTCAGTCGGATGTGGCCGCACCAGGATCGGCATCTCCTGTCCGTGCTCAGCCATGGAAGCCTTGAGTACGTCGATGGCCGTCGTATCGCGGTCTGCGAAACGATCGGCAAAGGGAGACGGATCGATCAAGAGCGGGTTCAGTTCTACGGGGAGGGCGCCTTCGGCAATCGTTTGCTTCAACGCTTCATATTCGCGCTCGACCTCGGAAAACGTGTCCTGCAACGAGCGGACGGCTCCGGAGGTTACGCGCTGCACAGCGGCGCGGCTTTCGCTCTGTTGGCTTTCCTCGGCCCCAGCTGCAAAGAGAGAGCGGATCGATTGTGTGCGCTTGCTCATGGCTGGGTCCCTTTCATCTGCGTGCCAATAAAGCCAGCCGCCTTGGGCATGTTGTCTGCAGACAACGCGTTAAGCCGTTGTTTTTCATGGATATGTATCATTGCTACCTACCCCACACGCCATTGATCAGACCGATGGCTTCGCGATTGACCGCACTGATCGATTCCATGGCTCGATCGTAGGTCGACCGACCGACAGCACCTCGCGACAGCTCGTAGAGCGACTGCTTGGTCAGGCCGGCATTGGCGATCGCGGTCGATTTCCAGGCCGCCGCAGCCATGACATCGGTTGAGAACACGTCACGCAACAATGCGACGATCTCCTGTTCGGGGACATCGCGCGGATCATGCCGGGTGACGAGAAACCGCAGAAAATCATAATCGAGCCGGCCACCTGCCTCTTCGATGACGGACACCAGGTCGGATGTCATCAACAGAAACTGGCTCATGGAGGCAACATCAACCATCTGCGGGTGAACGGTGACGATCATGCCGGTTGCGGCATTCAGCGCGCCCATCGTCAGGAAGCCAAGCTGCGGCGGACAATCCACGACGACGACGTCAAAGTCGTCGGCAACCTGTTCGATGGCGCCTGCGACGCGCCGGAAGAAGAGATCGCCCGGCCGCCCTCGGTTTTGCAGCATGTAACGCGGTGTCTGATGCTCGAATTCCATCAGCTCCAGGTTCCCCGGGACGATGCTGATGCCCGTAAAATAGGTTGGTTGCACGATGTCCTTCATCGCCACACGATCGTCGTCGTAGCGCAGTGCGCCGTAGAGCGTCGCGTTTTCAGCCACATCGAATTCGGGTTGATAGCCAAACATGGCGGAAAGCGAAGCCTGAGGATCGAGATCGATCGCCAGAACGCGATACCCCTGCAGGGCCAGGCCTTGGGCCAGATATACCGAGGTCGTCGTCTTTGCCGAGCCGCCCTTGAAATTGGCGACGGTTATGATTTGCAGTTTTTCGCCATCGCGGCGCCGGGGCCAGAAGCGCACGGCGTCCTTTGGTCTGGTGTTTGCGAGATATTGGCGCAGCTCATTGATCTGCTTAAGCGTATAAGATCGCCGGCCACCGGTTCCGAGAGCGGGCGAGGGGCCAAGTCCGTCGAGGGAGAGTTGGCGAAGATAGCCGTCCGATACGCCGACAATCTCCGCGACTTCGCCCGACGTGAATGATCTGAGCGATTTTTGCGCCACCGGAGGGAAGGCCCGCTCTCCGACCGCGCGCAATCGCGTGGATAGCGCTTCCGCGCGCTGGGTAATATGCGCGGAGGTCGATGCCCGATTGAGGTTTGCATCAATCACGTTCAAGGTAGCCTCTGCTTTCAGACGGTTTATTGGCGTCAGACGCGCTCTTTCCGTCTCAAGCTAAGCCATGATTCTAGAGTCGCCGCAAGGAAAATAGGGTTAATGCGCCCTAAACGCGGCGGTTCGGGTGAGAATATGGCCAATCGCGGCAGGGCGCCGTCTCAAATCTCGATTGCCGAGGTTTACGCAAGCGCCTCCGCCCGGTAGAGGCTTGGCGACATGATCCATCGCTGGTGACGCCAGGCGGCCGCGCGGATTGCGGACCATAAGAACGCGAGAAATGATGATATGAGCGACGACGATTACATCTATGACGAAGCAACCGGCGAATGGCGTCCCGCATCGGAGATGGCTCTGGAACGGGCAAAGGCCGCTGAGGTTCGGGATGCTTCAGGTAATGTTCTCGCCGACGGCGATTCCGTCGTGCTGGTCAAGGACCTCAAGGTCAAGGGCGCGGGCCAGACGCTGAAGCAGGGGACGGTCATCCGTTCGATCCGGCTCACCGAAAATCCGGAGGAGATCGACTGTCGTCACGATGCGATCAAGGGGCTGGTCTTGCGCACCGAATTCGTACGCAAGCGCTGATCCGCACCTCGGCTCACGAGGAATTCTGGCGTTGTGTCAGTGCGAGCCCGCAGGATATTGTTCGCCGGCAAATGAACGGTTTCGATGGAATGAGCAAGCGGAACCGGTCAGCTTTGCTCCGCTCGCTAAACCCGAGTGAGCCTTCCAGCCATAGGGCATTGCGAGCAGCTGAAGATCGGGGTGCTTAAAGGACGAAGCGCCACGCGGTCACCGACGCAGATCGAATGAGGCCGGCGCCTCATCCGATCTCGGTGGAGATGATCTATATGTTCATATTCGGCCTGCGGCCATGTTCTGAAGCTCTGGCGCCATCCGAGCACAACAATGCCGTTAAACGCCCGTGATCATCGAAACAATTTCGTTCTTGTCCGTTTCGGACGTTTTGCGAATGCCAATCTGCTTTCCCCGACGAAGCACGCAGATGCGATCCGACAGCTTGAAGACCTGATCAAGACTGTGGCTGATGATCAGGACGCCGATATTGCGAGATTTTAGCGACTGCACGATCGCTTCGACCTTGGCGGTTTCGGCAACGCCAAGCGCCGCCGTCGGCTCATCAAGCAAGATGAGCTTCTTTGCCCAGCGGGTCGCACGGGCGATCGCGACGCCTTGGCGCTGGCCACCGGAAAGATCCTTGATCGTCGCATGTGCCGAGGGGATGCGGACATCGAGTTCCTGTACCAGTTTTTCGGTTTCGGCGATCATGGTTTTGCGATCGAGCAATCCGAGGCCGTTGGTCAGCTCACGTCCGAGAAACATGTTCATATAGACGGTCTGCTGATCGGCCAGTGCCAGATCCTGGTAGACGACCTCGATACCGTGCGACCGCGCCATGGTCGCACTCGACATGGTGACGGTATCACCCTCGATGGTGATCGTCCCCGAAGAGGGCGCATAGACGCCGGAAATGATCTTGATCAGCGTCGACTTGCCGGCGCCATTGTCGCCGACAAGCGCGACGATCTCTCCGGGATGGATATCGAGCGAAAAATTCTCGATAGCCACCACGGCGTCGAAATTCTTCTTGATGTCCTTGAGCTCGAGGACGGGTGCCGAAGCGTTCATCTTGGATACTCCTATACCGGCCACGATTCGGCTTCGCCGAAGCTATTCTCGATGGTTTCGACCTTGGGCTGGCCCTTGGAAATCCCCGAGACACCGACAACATAGGCGCGGGTGACGAAGGCCTGGCCACGGAAGCCGAACACGGCAGTGTCGCCTGGCTTGGGCGCGCCGGGGCCGGTGGCATCGATCATCGCGTAATAGTCGATCATCGACGGTGGCGGGATCTCCACGCTCCGGAGCGCTGTCGCCGCGACCGTCGGCTCGTCTGCGACAATGGCCTTGACGTCATAATCCGAAAAGATCGGATCGATGTAGAAGCCGCCGCCGAGGCAATAGGCCTTGCCGCCGGACAGATGCGACACTTCGGTGAGATAGCAGACAGCAGGCAATTCCGGCAGGTCCTCGACGACGTGCAGTGCCGTCGTCCCATGCAGGCCGTTGCCCGGCTCGCACTGGGTTGCGCCGGCATCGGCAAGCGCCTGCAGCAAGACCGAGGACGTCGTCCCCGGCGCATTGACCTCGATATCTCGCCGGCCAGCCCGTGCCAGTTCCTCGGCCGCCTTGGTCAGCGTCGCGAGATTGTGGGTCGGAATGACCCTGCGTGTCTCGTGATCGAAAAGCAGCGCCGGGAAGGTGGTGATGCCAGCAAAGCGACCGCCGTCCAGGCGATCGAAGCTGTCAGCGACCTTGGCGATATCGGCAGCGTCAAAACCGCCTTCATGACCGCGGTAGAAGGTATCGCCTTCGGCCCTGATGCGGGTAAGCAGATCTTGCGTATAGCCTGCCTCCCTGGCGCCGGCGGCGGCTTCGGCCGCCTTTTCGTCGTTGAAGACGGTCCAATAATCGGGACGGAAGCGCGCGGCTGCCGCTTTCGCCTCGTGGCGAGCCACCTGCTGCAGATGACCGAGATGACCGACCTTGAGACCGGCACGATGCGTCGCCCGGGCGCAAGCCATGTCGACCGCGACGGAGCGATCGATCCCACCGCGCATCACGGCATGCGCAAAGGAGCTCGCACGGCCGACCTGCTTGGTCATCGCGAAGATCTTCAGCCCCAATCGGTCGGCTTCCGTCTTCAGGACGCGCGCATTGGCCTCAACCGTATCGAGATCGAGCACGTAGGAATTGGCGGGGATCCGGCCCTCGCGATGCAGCGCGATTGCTGCCTCGATGAATTTCGGATTGCGGCGGCGAAGCACATCAAGAAACATTGGAAAACCCCTCTTCAGCGCTGCTTTTCGCGCAGCGACACGGCGACCGCCGCAAGAATAATGAAACCGCGGACGATCATCTGGTCGGACACCGAAAGCCCCATGAGGATCAGGCCGTTATTGAGCATTCCCATCATCAGCGAGCCGACGAGTGCGCCGACGATCGAGCCCTTGCCGCCGTTCAGCAACGTGCCGCCAACGATGACGGCGGCAATGACCGTCATCAGATCGGTTTCGCCGAGCGTGTATTTGGCGGCCTGCAGGCGACCGGCGTAAAGCAGCCCGGCAAGACCGGCGAGACCGCCGCTCAACATCATGACCGTCAGGCGAATGCGTGCCACCTTGATACCGGAAACGCTGGCCGCGCGGGCATTGTCACCCACCGCAAGCACATGCGCCCCGAAGCGGGTTTCACGATAGATGACATGGCCGACGATGATCGCGAGGACAGTCCACCAGATCAGCGACGGAATGCCGAATAGCGCTCCTGAGCCGAAGAAGCCGGTGAACATCTCATCGGTGACGGGTACCGAGCGGAGATTGGTCAGCGACCGGGCGACACCTGCAAAGAGTCCCATGGTCGCGAGCGTGACGAGAAAGGACGGCAGTCGCACATAGGCAACCAGGATGCCATTGGCAAAGCCGATCGCCAGGCCGGCGCCCAATCCGGCGAGAATTCCGGGCACCATGCCGTAGTTTCCGATGACGACGGCAGCAGTCAATGCCGATACGGCAACGATCGAGCCAATGGAGAGGTCGATCTCGCCCGCCGACAACACGAACACCAGTCCGATCGCCATGATCGTCACAGGTGCGGTCTGCAGGACGATATTGGAAAGGTTCCGGGCCGTCAGAAAGCCGCTGTCCTTCAGCACGATGGCGAAGAACAGGAAGATTGCGACGAAGCCGAAATAGACGACATACTGTTGAAGATTGATGCGGCTTTTCATGGGCATGGCCGTTGCGCCTGTTTTACTAGCGATAGACAAATCGGTTCTTCCGAGCGGGATGAAACGGCAGGACAAGCCTGCCGCCATGCGTTAGTTCAAAGCGGCGGCAATGCTTGCCGGCACATCCTTGTGAAGCGATTTCTGCCAGCCTTCCTTGACGCCATCCTTGGTAACGGCGAGTGAATCGACCACCAGGAACGGAGCTGCCTGCTTGCCGACCAGCGATCCGGCGGTCGCCCGCGCTGCCGTCACGCCGATATTGTAGGCCTCGTCGGCAACCAGCGCCGCAACATTGCCGCCCTTGACCATGTCGAGGGCTGCCGGTTCGTTGAGGTCGAGCGCAACGATCTTCGTATGGGTGTTGCCCGCGGCGCGCAGCGTCGAAAGCACGCTAAGTGCAGGCTCCGCCCAGGTGACATAGATGCCGTCGAGGTCCGGATGCTGCGTCACGAGCGCCTGGGCGATCTCCTCGGCACGCGCCGGATCGGCCATGCCCTGCTCCGCGACGATCTTCATGTCAGGATAGTCCTGCTCGATGGTCTTCTTGAAGGCCTGGTCGCGCTGGTTGGTCACATAGAAATCGGCATCGTGGAAGATATAGCCGACCTTGCCCTTCTTCCCCAGGGCTGTCGCCATCGCGACGCCGGCCTTCTGCCCCATCTGGAAAAGATCATCGGAGACGATGGTCACGTAATCCTTGCCCTGCACATAGCCGGCAGGCGAATTGTCGACGAAACCGAGCTTGACGCCGGCCTTGAGTGCCGGATCATAAATATTGGCCGCTGTCGCGGGATCGACAGGCAGCGACAGGATGATCGATGGCTTCTTGGCAAGCACGGTCTCGATGTCGGATTTCTGCCGCGCAGCGTCGAAGCCGGCATTGGTCTCGGCGATCACCTCGATGCCCAGACGCTTGAATTCGTCTCGAGCACCGGCATTGACGGCCGTCGTATATTCGCTCATCTCGTGCCAGACGAGGGCTGCGGAGAAATGACCGTCTTTGATCTTCTGTTCTTCAGCAGGCGTTAGGCTGTAGCTGGCAGCCGGTGCAGGCTTTTCACCGTGCGGACCGGATGTCTGGCCGTCGGCCGCAAAGGCAGGGTTGGAGACGAAGGCTGCTGCAAGGCTGAATGCAGCAATGGAAAACATGCGCATCGGGTTACTCCGAAAAAAATGTGCCGAGGAGCCGGCGACGACGGCGCCGCCGGCCGATGCAATCACTTTGCAGCGTCGAGAACCGACTGCGGCGCATCGCGATTGAGTGAGTCCTTCCAACCCTCGGCGACATTGGCCTTGGTTACGGTCAGGGCAGGCGCCACGATGAATGGGGGCGTCTTTTCGCCGATCAGCGACTTCATTCCGGCTGCAGCCATAACGCGGCCAAGCTCATAGGCCTTGTCGGCGACGATGGCGGTGACATTGCCCCCCTTGACCATGTCGAGGCCGACTGGCTCCGAAAGGTCGAGCGTGACGATCTTGGTGTGCTTATTACCGGCGCCGCGCAGGGCGGCCAGAACGCCGTCGGCCGGCTCCGCCCAGGTCACGTAGATGCCATCGAGATCGGGATGCTGCAGGAGCATGGCGTTCGCAAGTTCTTCCGCGCGAGCCGGATCGGAAATCCCCTGCTCGGCGACGATCTTGATATCGGGATAATCCTTCTCGATCGTCGATTTGAAAGCCTGGTCACGCTGGTTGGTCACATAATAGGTCGCGTCGTGGAAGATGTAACCGACCTTGCCCTTCTTGCCGATGGCCGCCGCAAGAGCGTCCGCTGCCTGCTTGCCCATCTGGAAGAGGTCGTCGGTCGCAATCGCGGCATAATCGACGTCGTACTTGTAGCCTGCCGGTACATTGGAGAGGAAGACGAGCTTGGTGCCATCCTTCACCGCCTGCCGGAACGCTTCCGCTGAGGTGGTGGGATCGAGTGGCAATGCCAAAATGACGTTCGGCTTGGCGGCGAGTGCGGTTTCGATGTCGCTACGCTGCTTGGCCGCGTCAAAGCCGGCATCCGTGGTGACGGCTATGTCTACGCCAGCCTTGGCAAATTCGTCCTTGGCACCGGCTGAAACGGCGTTGGTGAAATCTGACGACGTGTGCCAGAGCAAGGCCGCCTTGTAGCCCTTGCCCTTGAGCTTGGCGAGATCCGCATCGGAGAGCTTGACTTCGGCGCTCTTCGTGGCGGTTTCGCCTGACGGCCCGACAGTCTCGGCCTGTGCAAGCATGGGTGCGGCAATCAAGGCGCTGGCTAGAAGCGCTGCACTTAACATTTTCCTCATCAGCATCGTCACGTTCCCTTTTTACTTTGTTGATTCTACTCTCTTTATTCCGCCACGCCGCAATAGCGCGCCATGAAGCTGGCGAAGGCGACTATTCCAGCGAGGTATTCGTCAATCTCGACATGTTCTTCGAATGTGTGGCAGTTGCGGATATCGCCCGGCGCGCAATAGACGGCCGGAATGGCAAGCCGGTTGACGAAGAACGGTGTTTCCGACCAGAACGGTGCGCCTTGAAGCTCGCCGCGACCAGCCATTGCTTGGGCGACAGAGGCGCAGAGCATCGACACCGCAGGCATATCCGGATCGATCTCGGCTGCCGAACCGCCAATCGTGTGGTCGCGGCCGGCCGGATAGCTAATCGTCACCTTGATGTCGGGGTCGATGATTGCACCCCGAATGACCGCCTCCATCTCCGTCGCTGCATCGTCGAGGGATTCACCGGGAAGCAGTTTGCGGATCAGCGACAGCGTGCACTCCTCGGGCACGGCGATGAAACCACCACCGGTGAGCCCGGTGATCAGCAGGAAGCCGCGTCCGATCAGCGGATGCTCTGCTCGCGCCGAGATTTCGTCGGAATGATTCCATAGCGCCGACATGACGGCATGGCTTGCCTTCAGCGCATCCTTGCCAAGCTCCGGCACGCCGAAATAGGCCGATTTGCCTGTTATGGTGATGTCGGCGATGAAAAAGCCGATCTGGGCGGGATAGACCGCAAGACGGGTTGGCTCGGTGTAGACGACAAAATCCGGCCTGGCGACTTCGCCGACCTCGATGCGAGCGACATAATCCTTCACGCCGGCGGAAACGCCCGTGCCGGGCTGACCACTTTCCTCGTCGCCGACATAAGCGAAAGCAAGGTCACCCTTGAGCTTGATGCCGGCTCTGTCGAGGAGCGATAGAGCCGCCAGCGACGTGCAGATGCCGGCTTTGAGATCGCCTGAGCCGCGTCCCCATATCTGTCCGTCGATGACAGGCGCACCGAACGGATCCTCGCGCTCGGTGCCGGCCCAATGCTCCCGCCATCCATCGACATGCACCGTGTCGGTATGGCCGATAAACTGCAGCCGCTTGCCGCCACCAGCCCCCTTGCGCTCGCCCCAGACATTGGGCCGGCCGGGGAGAAACTCGGCTGTGCGCACATTCTCGATCGCGCGCGACTGCATCTCTGCGTGGAGCAGCGAGACGAAATTGGCTTCATTACCGGTAATGCTCTCGCGACCGATTGCGGCGCGCAGCAGCGCGATCGCATCGTCACGGTCGAGCGCCGCGGCAAGCCGCTCGGTGAGGTCATCAGCAATCATCGCGCGGCCTCCTTAAAGGACACTGTTTCGGCCGGCGGCAAAGACATCCGGCTGTCGGGCGCGTCAGCGCCAAAAAGTGCATTGTGCAGATGGCTCAGCCCGATCGCCGTCGCCCCGACGATTGCCGCACGCGCGCCAAGCACGCTTGTCTCGACTTCGACCGGATAGGGAAAGCATTGCGGCAGGAACTTCCGCACCCGCACGATCAACTCTTCGCGCAGACCGATCGAGCCACCGAGGATGACCTTCTGCGGATTGGCGATTGCAGCGATCGCGGCAATGCCCTGTGCCAGAAGTCTGGCCGTCTCGTCGAGGACTGTTGCCGCCTTCTCATCGCCGGTCGCAGCCTTTTCGAAGATCTCCGGAACTGTGGCTGCCTCGCCGACCAGCCTGCGATAACGCTCGATGATACCGAACGAGGCAACAACGCGCTCGTAGGCACCCGTGCGCAAGGATTCCGGATCGAAGGGATCTGCGCCGAACGGCAAGAAGCCCAGTTCGCCCGCGGCATTGCCAACGCCGCGCACAAGTTGGCCGTTGACCATCAGGCCGCCGCCGATACCGGTGCCGACGGCGATGTAGGCGAGATTGTCGATCCCCTGGCCCTGACCAAGCCAGTTTTCGCCGATGACGCAAAGATTGACGTCATTTTCAAGGGTGACATCGAAACCGAGTGCCTTCTCGAGTGCCGACGCGACATCCATATCCTGAATGCCGGGAATGTTCGGCGCCATGAGGATACGGCCCGTCGACTGTTCAGGCGCACCGGGCGCCCCCACCACGGCCATGCGGATTTTGCCGCGGGGAATGTTCTGTCGTGCAGCAGCCTGCCAGCAGAGCGCCGCAATCTGGTCGACGACGAACTGGCCACCCCGGCGATCGGTGGGAGCCACCTCCTCGGCAAAGACGTGGCAGGCGAGATCGGCGATTGCGACACGCACCTTGGTGCCGCCGAGATCGACGGCCGCGATATAGGCCGCGTCTGGAATAAGCTCATAGGTGACGGCGGTGCGGCCGATGTGGCCCGACGTTCGGCCGGTCTCTCTAATCCAGCCTTCCAGCTCAAGCTGACGGACAATCTCGGAGATTGTCTGCTTGGATAGGTCCGTCTGCTTGGAAATCGAAGCGCGCGAAATCGGCCCGCCCTGGACGATCGCTTCCATGACGGCACGCTGGGAGAACTTTCTGGAGATGCGCTGGGTATCGCTCACGATGTCCTCAATTAATTCGTTCTGTCACCGAACTAAATCATGAGAAGAACCGCCAGTCAAGCACCGCGTTCGAGCTGATTGTCGGATCGCCGGCCCTTTTCGAGGGTAGGACGTATGATGAGCCCGCCTTCGGCAAAGAGGGGCCTTCATCACGAATTCAATCTCGACCGTCGGTGTGGGCAGGAATGGCAGTTGCGTCTCAGGCCGGCCCAGGAGGCGAGGCGCGCTATCAAATCCGTGTCATTCGGCGGTCGAGGCGGAAGTTCCGGTCCACGCCGGCATGGTTTAAATCTCTGAGCGAGCCTGTTCCTGCTCGGTGAGTTCGATGGGCAGACAAATAGTCAAGCCTCCTGCCTCTAGTTTTCGACGATGTCGTCGGCTCGTTTCCATCAGCCCTTCAGTCCGACCGAGGCGTCGAAACCCGCTCCGTTCACTCCGCCCGTCCGAAGGGTGTGACCGCGGGCAAGTGATCAGGTCTGCTTGGCTGCGCTCGTCATCGATTGAAACATCCATCCGTGTCGCCGGCAAAATGCGCCTGGTGCCGGATGGCCGCGCATCGACGGATGCTTGCGACCAAACGCAGCGGAATTCGTCCTTATGCTGGAAAAACCTTGGCCCTTCGGAACTGGACAAAACCATTCTCGCCGGCTTCGATTGCTCTCTCCGGCTCGACGTCGAATTCCAGCTGTTCCTCATTTCTGGTCGTCACCATGACGCGGCGCCCATCGACCCGGTCCAGGACTCGGCCAACATGGGCAGGGATCCCGGGCCCTTCATTGGACCAGATCAGATCGGCTGGGCGAGCATGGATCTCCGCGTTGCCGTTGGGCAGGCCAGATGCCTCAATCGCCACGTCGCCAACATGCGCCGTACCGTCCCGGACATCGGCCGCAATGACATTGGTATCGCCGAGAAAGCGCATGACGAACGCCGATTTCGGATCTCGGCAGACCTCGCCAGGTGTGCCCTGCTGAACGATCTGGCCATCTTTGAGAACAACCACGCGGTCGGCGAGATCAAGCGCTTCCTCCTGATCATGCGTCACGAACAGCGTCGTGATCCCGAGTTCGGAATGAATTTCCCGTAGCCAGCGACGAAGATCACGGCGAACATTGGCATCAAGCGCTCCGAACGGCTCGTCGAGCAGCAGAACCTTGGGATCGACCGCCAGGGCGCGGGCAAGGGCTACGCGTTGTCGCTGGCCGCCGGAGATTTGCGCCGGGAAGCGGTCGCCAAGTCCGTCGAGCCGAACGAGGCGCAATAGCTCGGCAACCCGCGCGTCGACCGCTGCCTTTTCGCGCTTTACCTTGGAGACCTTCAGCCCGAAGGCGATGTTCTGTGCGATCGTCATGTGCGGGAAGAGCGCGTAGTGCTGGAACACGAAGCCGACGCCGCGGTCGCGAACCGGAATGTCGGTCGCATCCTGCTCACCGAAATAGATGTGGCCGCCATCGGCATATTCGAGGCCGGCGACCATGCGCAGGATCGTGGTCTTGCCGGAACCGGATGGTCCGAGCAATGCGACGAGCTCGCCGCTGTCGATCGTCAGCGACACGTCTCGCACCGCCCGAAAGGTCTCGAAGGTTTTGACAACATGTTCGAGGCGAATTTTCATGATGTTTTCTCTGCGGAATTGACAACTGCACGAGCACGGCCGGCGCCCTGACGCTCCAGCGCTACCTTGGCAATGATGGTGAAGACGGCGATGATCGCGAGGATGGAGGCGGCGGCGAATGCGCCTGCTGCCTGGTAATCATGGTAGAGTAGTTCGATATGCAGCGGCAAGGTGTTGGTCTCGCCGCGAATATTGCCCGACACGACCGAGACTGCCCCGAACTCTCCCATGACGCGCGCATTGCAAAGCACGACGCCATAGAGCAGCGCCCATTTTATGTTCGGCAGAGTGACAGCAAAAAAGGTGCGCCAGCCGGATGCTCCAAGCGAGGTCGCAGCCTCCTCGAGATCGCGACCCTGCGCCTGCATGAGCGGGATCAGCTCGCGCGCGACGAAGGGTGCGGTGACGAACATCGAGGCGAGAACAATGCCGGGAACGGCGAAGAGGATCTTGATCCCATGATCTTCCAGCGTTGGACCCAATATGCCCTGCAGGCCATAGACGAAGAGATAGGCGACACCCGCAACGATCGGCGACACCGAGAAGGGTATTTCGATCACGACAAGCAGAAGCCGCTTGCCCCTGAAGTCGAACTTGGTGATCGCCCAGGCCGCAGCGATGCCGAAAACCGTGTTGACGGGAACGGCAATCAGCGCCGTTAGCACCGTCAGAATGACAGCGCTGATGGTATCGGGATGAGTGATTGCTGCAAGATAGACCTGCCACCCCTTGGAAAAGGCTTCGACGGCGATGACGATGAGCGGAGCCAGAATGAGGAGGCCCGCAAAGATCAGTACGATGGCGATCAGACAGCGTCGAAAGACCGGTTGATCGCCGACGCGTGGCGGTTTTCGGCGTGTTTGGGCGATGCTCATTGCTAGTTCCTCACCGTGTAGCGCAGCGCGCGCGCCTGTAGCCAGTTGGTGACCGCGAGCATGACGAAAGCGGCGAGAAGCAGGACGGAAGCGATAGCGGCGGCGGACACGTAATCATATTCCTCCAGGCGGATGAAAATCAGCAGTGAGGTGATCTCCGTCGACATGGGCTGATTGCCGGCGATGAAGATGATCGCGCCGAATTCGCCAAGGCAGCGGGCAAAGGAAAGCGATATGCCGGCAAGGAGTGCCGGCGTCAGCAACGGCAGGATCACCTTGCGAAAAATCTCCCAGTCGGAGCCACCCAGCGATTGTGCCGCCTCCTCCAATGCCGGGTCGAGATCCTCCAGGACAGGCTGCACCGTGCGCACGATGAAGGGCAGTGACGTGAAGCACATGGCGATGGCGATGCCCAACGGAGTATAGGCGACCTTGATGCCGATCTGGCTCAGCAGGGAGCCGAACCAGCCATTGGGCGCAAACAAGGCCGTCAGCGAAATGCCGGCAACGGCCGTCGGCAGTGCAAAAGGCAGATCGACCATGGCATCGAGGATGCGTCTGCCGGGAAATCGATAGCGGGTAAGCACCCAGGCAAGCGCCAAACCGAAGAAGAGATTGAAGACGGTTGCTCCGAAAGCCGAAGAAGCCGTAACGCGATAGCTCGCAAGCGCGCGCGGAGACGACACGATACGCCAGTAGTCCTCGAACCCCAGGCTTCCCGTTTTAAAGACAAGCGCTGCCAGCGGCAGAACGACGATAAGCCCCACGTAAAAAAGGGTGACACCGAGCGACAGCGGCAATCCCGGAAGGATGTTCCGTTTCAACCTGCTATTTCCTTTTATGGCAAAGCCCGGCAGGACCAAGGTCCGCCGGGCGATATCAAAAGCGAATTCCAATCAGGAGCTAGCGGCTGCCATAAAGCTTGTCGAGCGTACCGCCCGAGGCAAAATGTTCCTTCTGGACCTTTTCCCAGCCACCGAAGACATCGTCGACCTTGACCAGGCGAATATCGGGGAATTGGCCCTTTACCTCGGCCGCGACCTTTTCATTGTTGACCCGATTGCCGAATGCGGCAGCAATCCGCTGGCCCTCTTCGCTGTAAAGGAAGTCCAGATAGGACTTGGCGAGCGCCTCGGTGCCGTGCTTCTGAGCGACCCTGTCAACGACGGCGACCGGAAACTCCGCGAGCAGGCTCACCGAGGGAATGACGCTTTCGACCTTGTCCTTGCCATATTGCTTGGCGATGCCGCGGGTCTCCGCCTCAAACGTGATCAGCACGTCGCCGGTCTCACGCTCGACGAATGTGGTCGTGGCAGCACGGCCGCCGGTATCGAAGACCGGAACATTGTTGAAGATCTTGGTGATGTAGGCCTCGATCTTGCCCTGATCGCCTTTGTAGGCTTCTTTCGCCCAGGCATAGGCGGCAAGATAGGTATAGCGGGAATTGCCCGATGTTTTCGGGTTTGGGAAAACGGCGTGAACATCGTCACGCGCAAGATCGCCCCAATCCTTGATATTCTTCGGATTGCCGGCGCGCACCAGGAATGACGGGAAGGAATAGAAGGGAGAGGCATTGTTCGGGAAGGCCTTTGTCCAGTCCTTCGACACAAATCCGTTCTTGGCGAGGAAATCGATGTCCGTCGATTGGTTGAAGGTCACGACATCAGCCCCTAGCCCTTCGACGATGGAGCGGGCCTGCTTGGATGTCCCGGCATGCGATTGATCGATGCTGACACCGGGATGCTGCTTGATGAAAGCCTCGTTCTCGGCGGCAAATAGCTCGCGGGAAACATCGTAGGAGGCGTTCAGAAGTTTCGTCGGCTGCTGCGCCAATGTCGGGCCGGCAACAAGGGCGGCAAAGGCGGTGCCGAGGATAAGTAGGCGGATCATGCATGTCTCCGGTCATTTATGTCACGCGGGAAACTACCGATACGTGCATCGGATCGCGAGGAACCCTGCACCCTACTTGCGCTCAATCTTAGAAATTTTGTCCACTGTCTGCCATATTTCGCGCCGCACTTGCCGTGGCCGGGCATTCCTTGCCTGACATCTCGCGCGTCGCCCGCGCGATGGCGCCTGTGTGTATGACCCCGCCCGTCCGGTCGAAGCGTTGCTGGTGGTTCCCACTGGGATGAGGTTCGATTGCTCATCAGCGGATAAGTGTCAAAAAACGCTCGAGGCGTATTGCCGAAGGCCATTCCCAGATCTTCAGCGCTGAAGCGCTCGTATCGCTTGGATCTGAACCTATCGAGAAATAGATAATCTGAGCCTTGCCGAGGAAATTCTCAAACGGCACAGACCCGATGATGCGGGAATCGTTGGAGTTGTCACGGTTGTCGCCCATCATGAAATATTGGCCCGGGGGAACGATGAATTCCGGCGTATTGTCATATTCACCTGTGTCGCCATCGATCTCGATTACGTCGTGTTTGACGCCGTTTGGCAGCGTCTCGATATATCGTGGCGCGGCAAAGACCTGACCCGATGCGTCTTTGGTCGGGAACGTACTATCAGCTTCTCGCGGTACCATGATGCCATTGATGAATAGACGCCCACCTTTCATCTGAATGCGATCTCCAGGCAGGCCGATCACTCGTTTGATCAAATCGGTAGACGCGTCCGATGGCAGTTTGAACACAGCGACATCACCTCGGCTGGGCGCGACCGACCACAGGCGCCCGGTCGGCAGGTAGTCGGAGATAAATGGCACGGAAAAGCGCGACCAGCCGTAGCTGAACTTCGACACCACCACGTAGTCACCAACAAACAATGTGGGCATCAGCGAGCCCGACGGGATGTTGAAGGGCTGGAACAACACGGTACGGATAACAAGAGCGATGAGCAGGGACTGCAGGATAGTCTTGATCGTCTCGCCAAGCCTCCAGTTGCTGGATGACCTCTTGCTGGAACCGGTGTTTGGGGTATTGAAGCGTCGGCTTGGTTCGTTCATCTCTATTCATCCCTTCTCCGCCTCCTTCAAGGGAGGCTGCAAGGATAGAATGGGTGTCCAAGAAAAGTGCCGCAAATCCAAAAAAAGTGTAGCTAGCGATCTGCATGTTCTGTCGCTAGATTCTCGGCATTGCCAGTCTAGGAGCCGACCGTGACACCGATGCAGGGCTTGGGCAAGTTTTCCAGCGCGTGGTCCAAGATCGCCACGGAGTTGCTCAGTGAAAGGCCATGGGACTTTGCGAAAAAGGCAGGTCCTTCAGGACCAAGCCGCGTTATCGGCGATATTGAAGTAGGAGCCACATTTGCCGCGTTGGCCGTCACAGCCATGGAGCAATCAAATGGGTGTATTGACCGCACCGAAATTTGGAAGGACTGGGCAGAGGCTGAGCTAGAGGCGCACGGCTTGTCTCTGCAAGACTTAAAACGTCTCGACAAAGAGAAGGGCCTTACCGTTCATAGCAGCACTGCCAAGCGCATCAAGAAGGCGCTCGATGTTGCCCTGACTGCGCTCGTACACTTCGGGCTCTTCGAGAAGGGTCCGCACAATACCTATGTTCTCACGGCCTCCGGCCGCGCCCGTCTCGCAGAACTCAATAAGGACTGAAGGAGCACGCCAATGGGAAAATTAACTCTGGCCTTCCTTGCCGTTGTGCTAGCCATTTTTGCGGCGCAGGCCGTATTTCCGACGACAACTGCAAATGCCGTTCCCGCCATTTGGGTCGCCAGGGTCGTGAGCGAGCGCGAGATTGCTCCCGAACCACCCCGCGGGGGTATCTCCAAGCAGGCAATCGGTCCTCGCGATACTCCTTCCGTGAAGCCATAAGAGCCCCGCGAGCGCGTTGAACGCTGAGCGTAGTGCTGCATTCGATACTGGTTGGGATCGGGGGCACATCGTTCCGGCGGTCAGCTCGCACCATGCCGCCTGCGCCAACGCCTCACGCAGCGGCTGCTGCCCGGCTTTCTGCAAAAGGATGTCCTGATAGGCTGCCTCCCGCAGATAGGCTGAGTGTAATCCCTGCGCCGAAAATGCCTCCGGGTCCAAACCACCTGCCTGCAACGCGCCCTGAGGATCAGGTTGACCGACTGCGATGCCGGCGCTCGGTGATCCGCTTTGCCCCATTGGGCGAAATGACGAAAAATGGGGCCGTCTTCGATCACGGTCATCTCGATCCATTGCCTGGTGCTTTGATGAGCCGGCCGATCAGAATGGCAAGCGACCTGATTTCCGATGCCTTATTTCAGCCTTTCACCAATTGGCTTTCCCTCAAATTAGGACATTGCGCCCTTCTTGGGAGTTTAATCCATGCGCTGGGCGTCCGGGCGTTGATCTTGGCAGATCATGTATTGGTTACACCTGACGCCGCGATGCGAAAATCCCTTAATGCAGGCAGGCTGGCGTTGGCGCCGGTAAAAAAAAGCATCGAATCATCGTCAATAAGTTCGAAACAACTTGCGCGCATATTGACAACGACTTTGTAAAGTCGACAAATTTACGCACCCGAGGATTTAACCATGGCTGATGACACAAACATGCCACCTGTAGCGGAGATTGCGTCCGCCGATGCATCTTCGAAGCCAAAAGCAAAAAGAACGCGCGCGCCTCGCAAGCCCAAAGCCGTCGCGGAGGCCGTTGCCGATGCTGCGGTGAGTGCTCCGGTAAAGAGGACGCGCGGTCCAGGCAAGAAAGCTGCCGCCGTTGCCGCACCTTCGACCACGTCGCCGGCCGCTAAGGCAGCTGTAGTCGCCAAGAAAGCTGCTCCGGCCAAACCTCAGCGCGCGAAAAGAGTTCCGCGGCAGGCTGAGAAAGTTTCTCACGATGCGGATGGCTTCGCGGATCTTCTCAAGCTCGAAGAAGAAAACCAGAAGCTGCGCAAGGCACTGTCCGAAAAGCTTCGCACAGAGAACGCTGATCTGCGCAAAAAGCTCGGTATGGCCTGATAGCAATCAGGTCCCCTGGAGCAGTGATTTAGCGCCACTTCACCACTAATGACCGGGCTCGCATTGCAAGCCTGGTCTCCCGCTCGATACTATAGGGCAAGGAAAACGAGTCGGGAGTAGGGTGATGAGATCGCCGTGGCAGCTAATCAAGAGCCTTGCGTCGCGTCGAAAGGCGGAAGACGTCATTGAATCCGAGGATCAGGTTGTGCCGCCACCTGACCCTAGCGGGCAGCGGGTCTCGCATGACCCTGTCCCGCAGGCTGGACCAGATGCGGCACCAGGGTCAACTCCCGCAATTCCCGTTGATGATAACGAAGCGAGCGAGCTGCCGAAGCCTCCTGAAGCGGAGATGAGTGAGCCCGATCCGCTAGTCCGGGCCGATCCCTTGCCTCCCGTGCATGCGTCAGACGACGCCTCGGCCCCGCAGGAAGAGCCTTCGTCGGTCGCACCTGTCCTTCCCGTCGCCGAACCGGAGCCGATCGCTCATGCATCGGCGGAGGTTTCGAATGAGGACCATCCACACGAGGTGCGGGAGCAAAATGGCGCCACCGCGACGGCCAGAAAGAAATCAGCAAAACGGCCGGCAGCGGCGAGAAAGACCCCTCTCGACAAAGCCATTGACGAGGACCGCGAGATCAACGACCTGAGATCGCAATTGTCTGCCAAGCTGCTCGAGCAGAACAAGCAGTTGCGTCGTATGCTGGAGCGCTATAGCGACAAATGAGGGAATGCTCGACGGAACCTCGGTTTCGGGGGATTCCATCGAGTAGTTGGCCCTGCGTCACCGGCCTCTTAAGGGAACGGCGTATGTCTTGCTGCAAGGAGACGCCGTGATTGGCTGCTTGCGTCAGGTATGCTGAGCGCTGCGCTCCGTTCACCGCTCGTGTTACTCGGCAGCCTCTTGCGAGGCAGAGCTGGCCTGAAGTTTGCCCTGAAAGAAGGGGGCTCGCCAGTTGCGCAGGCTTGGCGCGCGTCGGTCCGAGGCTGATCTCATGGCTCTGAGCCGGGCCGCCTGGTTTGTAGGAACACGGCGGTTGGCACCTCGCTGCAATTCAGCGGCTACATCTCGATCTTCACATTGTCGCCCAGATCCGGACGGGAGCCACTGACGGCCGCCGCGGCCATCTTGATATAGCTTATCACTGTGCCGGGGCTGCTCCAATATTCCGCGAAGGCAGGTGTCACCTTCAGAACACGGATGGATGGGTCGTCAGCACTGTCCCACCATGCCTTTGCAGGCGTTCCCCATAGTTCCTTAATCCTCTCCCGGTCGTTCTGAACCTCGGCGATGCCGGTTACAGAGACGTATTTCTGGCCCTTGGATTCCGCGAAGGCGAGGCAGACGTTGGGGTGGAGGGCGACCTCCTCATCCTTGTGACTGGCCACATCGGTCAGGAAATATATCGCGTTCTCAATGCGCTCTCCATAAGCTGACATGGGTCGTGCCCGCAAATCACTGCATGTGTGCGTAACGAGCATGCAGAAGCCGATCTTCTCAATCAGATCCCAAACCTTGCTGATGTCATCCTCTTTGTCTGCCATGGTCGTCTCCTCTGTTAGAACAACGAAACCAACGGACATCGGCAATGTTCCATATATGGGCGGAAAGGCAGCCGTTCTGCCATAGGGTCGAGCACCGCTTCCGCCGGTATGGAGCACGCGTCCAAAGGTGGTTAAGGTGGACTGGGAAGGCGGCGGCTTGAGGTGTCAGAATGTGGCACCGGACCTCTGCCTCATACCCACAAGCGGGCGCTCCTTCGGAAAGAATCATGCCGTCAATTCCATTGCCATTTGTGACCGCTTTGCTGCTGATCGTGCTGCTGACACGCATGGTTGGCCGTGACGGCATTTCAATTCGACCGCTGTCATTGTTCGTGGCGCTTTGCGCTGTTCAGGCGATCGTTCTTGGCCTGCGCTGGAATTTCGACTGGTCGCAGGCGCATTTGTTCCAGCCGATTCTGGCAGCCACACTGCCTCCACTCGCCTGGCTGGGCTTCGAGGACTTGCGCCGGCCTGATGCCAAGATCCGGCGTTCGAGCTCGCTGCATGCCATTCCGGTGATTGTTGTTGCGGTGATGGTCTTTGTCTGGTCCGATCCGATCGACATGGCGCTGATCGTGCTGTTTTTAGGCTATGGCTGCGCCCTGCTATGGGCCGCTCGACAGGGGCCGGATACACTGAGCGCCGCCCGTTTCGGTGATGCCTCGGCCGCCAGCCGAGCGCTTGCGACCGTCGGCGTGTTGTTTATCGTCGCCGCCGGAGTCGAGATCGCCATTGCGCTCGACATTGGCGGCGATTCCGGCTCCGCGATGATCGTCGGCTTCGCCAATTTCGTCCTGCTCATCATCGTGGGCTATGCGGCTGCCATAGCCGGCCGCAGCCGTGCGCCCGAAGAACCGGACAATCGGGTTGCTGATGCGCAAGGTCAGGTCTTGCGACCCGCAGATGGCGCGCCGGAAGGCGATGCACAGATACTGGCCATCGTCGACAGGCTGATGCGCGAGCGCAAACTCTACCGCGACCCTAACCTGACGCTTGACCGGCTGGCACGCCGGGCCGGCGTCCCGGCGCGCCACATCTCGGCCGCGGTAAACCGTGTCCATGGCCGCAACGTTTCGCAAATCGTCAACGAATATCGTGTGAAGGAGGCGCAGCGGCTGCTTGCCGAGACCGCTGCCCCGGTGACCTCGATCATGTTCGAGGCCGGATTCGTCACCAAATCCAACTTCAACCGCGAGTTCCTGCGGGTAACGGGCCTGAACCCGAGCAGCTATCGCCGCTCGGTTCGCCATGCAGAGCGCGACACTTAGTTCTTCGCCGGAAGCACCTTTGCCAAAAAGCGTTCAATGTCCGCGATCGTGCGTTTGTGGATGCTCTCGCGATCGCCCCTGTCGTTGCAGATCGTCGCGCTGGGACCGCTCAAATGCTTGGCGGCGCCGGGCACGCAGACCGGCAGGAAGCTGTAGTGCACCGCGTCGCCGATCTCGACATAACGGGTGGTCGCCGCCGGCAGCAGACTGGCCATGCGGCGAGATTCCAGCGCCGCGGGCAAATCCCGCACGGGCGATCCGGCTGCAATCACCAGCATCGGGATTTTGACGGCGGCCAGGCTTTCGGGATCGAAGCCCCGTGTGACAGCAGCATCGAGTGTCACGCCGGCCTTGATGCGTCCATCCTTCAGCGGCTGCCGCAACGCTTGACGCGACGTTTCATCCCTGCCCACGCCAAGTTCGGCATAGCCTGCGCAGGAAATGAGTTCTTTATGGTCGCGGCAGTCCTTTTCGAAGGCATCGGGATCGAAGCGGCCGCCAGCCAATTCCGCAACGGTCCAGCCGCCAAGCGAATGGCCGATGGCCGCGATACGGCTTGCGTCGATGGCGGGAGACCAGACAGAATCGGAGGTCAGCCTGTCGAGAAGCGCTGAGACATCGCGCGGACGCTCCCACAGGCGCGCACCGGCCGATGGGGTCATGTTGGACGATGTCGTCCCGGGATGGTTGGCCGCGGCCACGATATAACCGTGACGCACTAGGTCTACCGCCAGCCAATCCTGGTTCGTCCAGTTGCCGCCATAGCCATGCGAGAGAATGATGAGCGGACGCACTCCGTGCGCGATGGCGGCGTCGGTGATGGCTGGTTGCAAAACGAAGCTGTCATCCTCGCCTTGCCGGATCGGTGTACCGGCGGCATCCGTCGGATACCAGATGGCAACGTCGAGCGTCCGGTCGTGGCCTTGTGACAATGTGAAATGACGAAATCCGACTGCCTCAGCGGCATGGGCCGGCAATGCTGTCAGCAAGATAAAGAATGCGATCTTGAACATGGGAAGGGTCTCCGTTGGCAGAACAGGTTGCGTTCTGTGCCAACGGAGAGCCCTGTTACGACCTTGATCACGATCAAGGTCGTAAAAATGTGCTACCCGACCATATCCATTGCATTCCTGACCGCCGATCTGCGCATTTTTCTTGTTTCTTACCTGCGCGCTCGCCTGGTTTCAGGCGGGGGCCGGCGTGATCATCGTGAAGCATCCGATCTTATGGCCTGTTTGATGCAGAGGGGGGATCCGACGCAGCGCCCTCGGTGGCGCCACCTCCTAGAGGAAATCGGTCCAACTTTTTATCCGCCCCCCAGATTACCGGCGTCTCGGGCCTAAAAAAGTGCCCGACCCGCAGACGTTCCCGGCCTTCGCTGTCGCACTCCCGCCTTCAAGTGCAAAACGACAGGCATGTGGGCGCCTGCTTCCGTGCGCCCGCCCCTTTCCCTTTATGAACCAAGCTAAGACGCAAGATCATGCCAAGGCAGGCACCCATGATCAACAATATTGCTTGCGATGTATTTTTCTATAAACACTAGCGTCTTTCATGCGCTCTGTTTTTCACTGAAATGAGCGGTGACGATAGGTTTTAGTCGAGATTTCTATTTCCAATGGTCATTCCCTACTCAAGTTTCGACACCAGAATCCTGCCCCCAAAGGTCGCGCGCGAGCTATGGTGTGACTTGATTGGCGTTTTGTTCGATGCCCAGCCGACCGGCGCTTCGAATGAAGACTTTTTCGTCGGGCTGGATGCCTGGCTCGTCGACGGTGTTGGTTTTGCGGCGATGAAAGCCTCTCCGCATCGCTTCAATCGGTCGCGCAATAAGATCGCCCGTGACGGGATGGACGGTTATCTGCTGCAGTTCTACATAGACGGAGAAAGCCAGGACTGGAACGGACGCTACACGGCTCGCAAGGGCGATCTCTATGTCCTCGACATGGCGCGGCCGATGTCGACTGCCACCAATCCGCATTCTCATATCGATATCGTCGTTCCGCGGCGGCTGTTGGCGCCGCTCCTCAAACAGCCGGATGACAGCCATGAACTGGTGCTGGATGCCAATCTCCCGCTGGTCAGCCTGTTGAGGAGCACAGCTTCCTGCTACCTACAGAACCTCTCTCGTTTTTCCGTTGGGGAGGCGCAGGCCTCGCTTGCGCCCCTGCTGGGTCTTGCGGCGGCGGCGATCAACGGAAGTATTGCCGAAGACACTAGCAGCGCGGTCGACACCGCGCTTCTCGCCCGCATCCGACAATATATCGATCTCAGAATATTCGATCCCTCCCTTTCGCTGGAGGGAGCTCTCGGCGCGTTCGGTGTTTCCAGACGCACACTCTATCGTCTGTTCGAGCCATTTGGCGGCTTTCAATCCTATGTCCGCAAACGCCGCCTGGATCTTGCGCGCCGGGCCCTGCAGACGGGGCCCATGCAATCGCTGTCAATCTCGGAAATTGCGCAGATGCACGGTTTCTCAAGTCCCGAGCTTTTCGCACGCAGCTTTCGAAAGCAGTTTGGTCTCACTCCGAGAGAAATGCGGTTCCATGCCGGCGAGGGGCTTCCTGATGTGGAGAATAGGGGCCAGCATGAACTGTGGTCCCGTTGGGTCATCGACATAGGTCGGTGATGCCGACCCCCTCCGTGCCGCTGCCTTTGCGAAAATAGTGGCACGCATAGACCGGTTCTCGGCACAGGCGGTCAGATACTCATTCCCTCATACATTCGGCTTTGCGGAGAATGTCGGAGAATTGCTAGCAACAGCCGGTAGATCTGGTCGGTGGCACCTTGTGGCTCGGCGCGGCGGCGCTTTGCGGCCAACCGCCAAGATTGGTGAGTGGTGCGGGTGTGCCACACGAGAATTGGGGCGGAGCCGACCGGTCTGAGGCGGTTCTGAATGCAGGGGTACGTCTAAATTGCTGTCGGCATTGAAATTTCTTCGCGAAGGAGCGGCTTGTTGCGCCAGGTTCTTTCTTCTTGTTGTCCTCTTGCTGCTGACCATGGTCGCGACCGCAAGTGCCGGCTGCGATGTCACGACCGGATCCAATTCGAGTGCGACGGTGACTTTCCCTGACTGGGGATCAACAAATCGCGCGATCGGCCTTTGCGTAACTCAAGACGCTGTTCGTTGGGGCCTCTATAACGGTCAGAATGTGGACACATTAGCCTCCGCGCCAATGACCGGCCAGGACGTTGCAACCCCATTCGTTGTTTCGACAGCAAATGCTACCTATACGATTACTCCGTTGGTTAGCGAAGATGGGATAAACTACCCGGAATATGATATAAGACTGGGCTCGGTAAAATCGCCAGGTCAGGACACGATTACGCTGTGGTATGCGAGCGCCTGCTCCGTCGCTATGGGTGGGTGTGGAGGGTCTTCGCGAACCGACCGGACCTTCACGCTTCAGATAAATTTGCTTGGTCCGACGATTACAGGAATCTCGCCTTCGGCGGGCCCGACCGCGGGTGGTACGTCGGTCACACTGACTGGGACGAACCTCGCCGGCGCGACGGCGGTGAAGTTCGGCGCGACGGCGGCGACAGGCTTCACGAGCAATTCAGACACGCAGATCACGGCAACCGCGCCTCCTGGCACCGGAACTGTAGATGTGCAGGTGACGGCTGGGGGCGGTACCAGTGCGACGTCGAGTGCGGATCTCTTTACATATGTCGCGCCTCCAACGGTGACCTCGATCAGTGCGGCGTCCGGTCCGGCGGCAGGCGGAACGACAGTCATACTGACCGGGACGAACCTCGGCGGCGCGACGGCAGTAAAATTCGGTGCAACGGCAGCGACAGGCTTTACGGTGAATTCGGCAACACAGATCACCGCAACCGCGCCAGCAGGGACCGGAACGGTTGATATCAGCGTAACGACGGCAGGTGGTACCAGCGCGACGTCTGTCGCCGATCAGTTCACCTATATTTCCTCGCCGATAGTGACGTCGATCAGTCCTGCGGCTGGCCCAACTGCAGGCGGCACGATGGTCGTGTTGACCGGGACGAGCTTCAGCGGAGCATCGGCTGTAATGTTTGGGGCGACGCCGGCAACCGCCTTCACGGTGAATTCGGCGACGCAGATCACCGCGACCGCGCCTGCCGGATCGGGAATAGTGGATATACGGGTTATCACAGCGGGCGGCACGAGTATCACATCCGCAGCAGACCAGTTCGCCTATATTACCGCCCCGGCGGTGACGTCGATCAGTCCCACGGCAGGTCCATTGGCAGGGGGTACGTCGATCGTAGTGACCGGGACGAACTTCAGTGGAGCATCGGCTGTGACGTTCGGAGCGACGTCGGCAACCGCCTTCACGGTGAACTCGGCGACGCAGATCACCGCAACTGTGCCTGCCGGATCCGGAACGGTCGACATCCAGGTTACGACAGCGGGCGGTAAGAGTGCTCCGTCTGCAGCAGACCAATTTACCTATCTGGCCGCACCGGCTGTCACGTCGATCAGCCCAGCGGCCGGCCCAACAGCTGGCGGTACGAGCGTCACGCTGACCGGATCGAATTTCACGGGCGCGACAGCTGTCAGCTTCGGCGCAACTGCTGCAGCCAGTTTCACGGTCAATTCGGCGACGCAGATCACGGCAACCGCTCCCGCCGGTACGGGAGCGGTGGATATCCGCGTGACGACGGTCGGCGGCACCAGCGCAACAACTGCGGCTGACCAGTTCACCTATGTACCGGTTCCGACGGTGACATCAATCAGTCCGACTGCAGGTCCTACGGCAGGCGGTACGACGGTCACGATCACCGGTACAAGCTTCAGCGGCGTGGCTGGCGTCACCTTCGGCGGCACGGCAGCGACAAGCTTCACGGTGAATTCGGCGACGCAGATCACGGCAACCGCTCCTGCCGGTACGGGAGCGGTGGATATCCAGGTGACCGCGATCGGTGGCACCAGCGCGACGACCGCCGCCGATCAGTTCACTTATGTTGCGGCTCCGACGGTGACATCGATCAGTCCGACGTCTGGACCGGCGGCGGGCGGTACAACGGTCACGATCACCGGCACAAGCTTCAGCGGTGCGACAGCCGTCACCTTCGGCGGGACCGGCGCCTCCAGCTTCACCGTTAACAGCGCCACGCAGATCACGGCGACCGCGCCGGCTGGTACTGGCACGGCGGATATTCGTGTAACCACGGTCGGCGGGACGAGCGCAACGACAGCTGCGGATCAGTTCACCTACATTCCCGCACCCACTGTATCGGGCGTCAGCCCGAATACCGGCGCGATGGCGGGCGCTACCTCCGTCGTCATTTCCGGCACGAACATGCTCAACGCGACGAACGTGACCTTCGGCGGGACCGGGGCCTTGAGCTTCACCGTCAACAGCGCCACGCAGATCACAGCCAACACTCCCGCCCATGCGGCCGGTGCCGTCGATGTTGTCGTCACCACCGTCGGAGGCGCGGGAACCTTAAGTGGCGGCTATACTTTCCTTAATTTGCCGATTGCCGGAGATGTATCGGCAACGGTCGCGCAAAGCTCGACAGGCCAGCCGGTTACTCTGAGCCTGTCAGGCGGCGCTGCGGCTTCGGTCGCTGTTGCGACCCAGGCGAGCCACGGCTCGGCAGTGGCGTCCGGCCTATCGATTACCTATACGCCGACGCCGGGCTATAGCGGTGCGGACAGCTTTACCTATACCGCGACAAACGCCTCCGGCACGTCCACGCCGGCAACCGTGAACGTGACTGTATCCGCCCCGACGATCACGATGTCGCCGGCGTCCGGCGCCCTTGTGGGAGGAGCGGCAGGAATGGCCTATGGCCAAACCTTTGCGGCCTCTGGCGGCAATGCGTCCTATACCTATGCAATTACGGGCGGCTCATTGCCGGCCGGCCTGACGCTGTCGTCGGGCGGCGCTATCTCCGGCACACCGACGGCCTCGGGCACGTTCAACGTGACCATCACGGCGACGGACAGTTCGACCGGTACGGGCGCGCCCTTCTCCGTCTCAAACGCCTATAGCTTGACGATTATCGCACCGACGATTGCAGTTGCGCCGACGACGCTGTCCGCAGGCGCGGTGGCCACGGCCTATAGTCGGACTGTTACCGCCTCGGGCGGCACCAGTTCCTATAGTTATGCGGTGACTGCGGGCTCGCTTCCAGCCGGCCTGACACTCAACACATCGACCGGTGCTCTTTCCGGCACGCCGACGGCGGGCGGCACCTTCAACTTCACCGTCACGGCGACCGACAGTACTGTCGGTACGGGGGCTCCCTTCACCGGCTCGCGAGCCTATAGCCTGACGATCAGCGCCCCGACGATTACCATTGGCCCAACGACGCTTGCGGCTGGCGCGCGCAATACGACCTATAGGGAGACCCTTATAGCCTCCGGCGGTACCACATCCTATACCTATGCGGTGACGAGTGGCGGACTTCCTGCGGGGCTGACACTGTCTCCAGCCGGAGTGCTTTCGGGCATGCCGACGGCCTCCGGTACCGCAAACTTCACCGTCACTGCAACGGACAGTTCGACGGGAAGCGGACCCTATACCGGCTCGATAGCCTATAGCCTGACGGTAACCACCAATCCGCCGGTTGCGAATGCGGTCACGGCGACAGTTGCGCAGAATTCGTCAGCCAATCCGATCAACCTCAGCATTACGGGTGGAACGGCGATCTCGGTCGCGGTCGCGACGCAGGCGAGCCATGGGGCCGCCACCGCCTCAGGTACATCGATCACCTATACGCCGGCCCCCGGCTA